>ERZ827490.382-NODE-382-length-72777-cov-4.740601_pt1 | contig 72777 bp, 62 predicted proteins | sample MGYA00519770_ERZ827490 | MGnify/ENA primary metagenome ERZ827490 (study PRJEB31778, sample SAMEA3449324) | human gut metagenome | biome: human gut; feature: human-associated habitat; material: faeces | place: United Kingdom | collected 2010/2012 ... | reverse complement strand
TATATAAGATGCGAGCAGATAAAGGGCGCGGGCGGCTTGCCTGTGGGCACCGCAGGCAAAGCGTCAATTCTTATTTCCGGCGGGATTGACAGCCCCGTAGCCGCCTGGACAATGGCAAAGCGCGGCTTACGCCTTGACGCGATACACTTTGCAAGCCCGCCCTATACAAGTCCTCGCGCCGAGCTTAAGGTGCGCACTCTGCTTAAAAAGGTCGCGGCTTATTCCGGAGCAATTAATCTTGCAATCGTACCGTTTACCAAAATACAGGATGAAATAGGTAAAAATTGCCCCGAGGATTATTTCACACTTATAATGCGGCGAATGATGATGCGCATTTCCGAAAAGCTGGCGCGAAATTCGGGCAGTCTTGCACTTATAACGGGCGAAAGCCTCGGTCAGGTTGCAAGCCAGACCCTGCCCGCGCTCGTCACAACCGACAGCGTTACAAATATGCCTGTTCTCCGCCCGCTTATAGGTATGGATAAGGAAGAAATTATAAAAATATCCCGCGATATTGACGCATTTGAAACCTCCATCTTGCCTTATGAGGATTGCTGCACGGTATTTACACCTAAGCACCCGAAAACGCGCCCCACCCTTTCAGCCTGCGAAGAAGCGGAAAAGAATTTAGCGGTAGACGAGCTTATAGAAAAGGCCGTAAACGGCACTGAATTTTCGGTGATTGAGTAATGAACGCTGAAATTTACAACACGGCAGAGCAGCTGGTTGGTCTGCTTAAAGAGAAAAAGCTGCTTATAGCCACAGCCGAATCCTGCACAGGCGGGCTTGTTTCGTCCTATATAACCGCCGTTCCCGGGTCATCAGCGGTTTTTGAGTTAGGCGTAGCGTCATACTCCTGTCGAATAAAGAATGAGGTTTTAGGCGTAAAAAAGGAAACGCTTGATACATTGGGTGCGGTAAGCTATGACACGGCTCGGCAAATGGCGGAATGTATACGTGAAAAAGCCGCGGCAGACATAGGCGTTTCGGTAACGGGGGTCGCCGGACCCGACGGCTCAGAGGGGCATATGCCCGGGCTGGTTTTCATAGCGGCGGCTTATAAAGGCGGGGTCACGGTGAAAGAGCTTAATATAAGCCCTATAAGCCGCGAATATGTGAGAGAGCAGGCGGCAGAACAGCTTTTAAAGCTGGCATTTAATACAGTCAGGGAAGTATTTTAATGAAACACACACACGCAAAAGAAAGAAAAACGGTAAAGGATTTTTTCCGTAGGCTTTACTTATCCTACATACCGAACGGGAAGGACAACATAAAGCAGATAATAATTAAGGTGTTTTTCCTTATATCGCTTATAACCCTTATCGTTTCCGCCTCATACCTTGCGAATTACTTTTTATCGGCAAAAAAGCAGGATAATATAATCAAAAGCAGCCGCAATATATGGCACGGCGCGTCAATAAGCACGGGCTCCGCCGAGCGGCTTTCGGTCAACGATTATATGCTGAAAGAAAACAGCGATTTCAAGGGGTGGATAACCGTACCGAATACCCGGGTGGATAACCCGATTTATCAAGCGGCGGATAACAGCTTTTATCTTACCCACAACCAAAAAAAGCAAAAAAGCGCATACGGCGCGCTGTTTTTCGATTGCGATAATAAAATAACAAAAGATGAAACCGATAAAAACCTTGTTATTTACGGTCACCATATGAAAAACGGCAGTATGTTTGCCGACCTTACAAAATACCGCTCATTAAGCTTTTACCGACAAAACCCGACAATCGAGTTTTCCACGCTCTACAAAAAAAGCATATATAAGGTCTACGCGGTATTTGTACTCAATGCTTCTAAAGCGGACGATAACGGTTATATCTACAATATTTCGCGCCGTAACTTTATAAACGATGAGGATTTTGAAAGCTGGTCGGGCGAGGCATATGAGCGCAGCCTTATAAACACGGGTGTTGACGTTACAAAAGAAGATAACATTATAACCCTTGTAACCTGCGTTTACGATTTTGACGACGCGCGCCTTATAGTTATGGCGCGCGAGACCCGCGAGGGCGAGGATGAAACGGTTGACACCTCGCTTTCCAGAGCCAATCCGTCGCCGAGATACCCGAAACGCTGGTATGATGACCGCGGAGCAGCATACCCCTTTAACTGATATACTAAAGTCATTATCACGGCGCCGCCGCCGCGATAACAGGCTATAAAAAAATTCGGCGGCAGAATGGGGAATAATATGTTTCAGAACATAAAGGTTGACATTATCTATTACAAAACAGCTACCGATTTTGAAATGGAATTTAATCTTTGCGGCTGCTGCCGTATGCGACTGCTTACCGATAAAGCACCCGACAGAAAATCAATGGTGCATAATCTTGCGCGCGCTGTTTCCAGAAGCAGGGTTATAATAATTGTCGGCAGTCTTTTCGGGGATGAGGGGGTTTTAAGCACCGTTGCGGGTGCAATCGGCAAGCCGCTCTCCCCCATAGATAATAAGCTTTACGGCATTTCAGAAGGCGGAGAAATTTCGGTAATAAACGGGGCAACGCCGCTTGTGACGCCCGACGGATATTTCGGCGGCTGCATTATAGAAAGCGGACCGCAATCTATGATACTTTTGTCTGACAGCAAGAGTGTGCGCAAAACAATTATGAGCACGCTTATTCACCCTTATATTGAGGAGCTTTGCGCAACCGAGCTTAAAGCCAAGGCGGAAAACACTGTGCAAAAGCCGCAGCCGGCAGAGCCTGCCGCGCCGCCCGTGCCGGAAATTCCCGTAGTGCCGCCCACACCGGCGGAGCCTGATATTTTGCCCGCCGCAGAGGAAATTACCGACCTGTTTTCGTCCTCTGAAAGCGCGGGAGAAACCGAACCCGAGGAGGCAGAGCCTGAAAGTGTGCAGCCGGAGGATATAATTATACCCGATGATGAGGACGAGGAGGATGTTACCGTTGAACAGGCGCAGCCGATACCCGAGCCTGTCGCTCCGGCAGCACCGCAGCCGCCTACCGAAGCAGAGGAAAAGCCGCTGAGCTCGTTCACCACCGCCGAAAAGGACGGCGTATTGCTTGACGGCGGAATGATATTTGAAACCGACGACTACCGCTCAGCCGGAAATGACGCATATATTACCGATGATGAGGAATCGGATTTTTATATTGCTCCCGAAAAGCTGCGCCGCAGCCACACCCGCCGCAATAATGAGCTTTACGCCCCCGATGCGGATGAAAACCGATATTATCATATTGATGATGAACAGCCCGAGCTGCCGCGCTCATTTTTCAAGGAAAACCTTGCTTTAATTATTGTGCTCGCTGCTCTGCTTATAATAACTGCCGTGCTTTGCTATTGCATTTTTGTTGTTCCGGCAAAATCCGGCGTTGCCTCAGGCGAATATCTTCGCAATATTTTTGATACGCTGCTCGGGCGGCAATAAATAATTAACTGCTAAAAACGGGATTTGCCCTTTCGGACAAATCCCGTTTTTGAACCGCAATTTTGCAGTTCGTTTATGCAGAAATCAGTTTGTAGCCTTTGCAACCGATTCTTCTCTGAACAGCAGGGATATGCACCATATGCCCGCAAGAGCTATAACGGTGTATATTATACGGCTGATTATGGCGGTTGCTCCGCCGAAAGCCCAAGCTACCAGGTCAAACTCAAAAAGTCCGACAAGTCCCCAGTTCAAAGCACCGATTATTACAAGGATAAGGCAGATTTTATCAAACATAATATCACTCCTTCTGCAATAATAGTTTTTACCGCAGAAAAAGTTTTATTCACAAAAGGGTTGTTTGTTTTAAAAAATCATTGAAATAATAATTTTTTCCTTAAAGCGGCAAGGTCAGCGGAATTTATTCTTCCATCCCCCGAAACGTCAAGGCACTCTGATGAAACAATATTGTTAGATGGATTGACGAAGAATTTTTTAAGACTTATTAAATCACGTATATCAATTACGCCATCACCGTTTATGTCACCCGCTTTTTCGGGCGTTCTGACAATCAGCGCCGCACTTGCTGCACCGGCAAAGCAGGTAGAAGTTTCGGCTTCTCTTTGATACATAAAATATTTGGTGGCAGGTAAAAGTCCGACAAATATTGGGGATGCTTGCCAATTAAAGCCGTCAATGCTGTACTCATACCCCTGCACGGATTTTAGGCTGATTGAGTTATAGGTTTTCAAGGCGATTTCTGGCGCTTCGGGAATATTTATATTTTTGTTTTTAATATAAACGCTTTCTATGCAGGTTTCCTTACTTTTAACATGCTTTTCCGTCTCGGCAATTCTTTGATAAAAATTATGATAACTGTCGTAATCGAAAATTTCAAAAACATTGCTTGTTTGCCACTCGCCGTCGTCGCATTTGTACTCGTAGCCCTCGTTATTTTTAAGCCTTACTTCAACCGATTTATTATCATTATTGCGTATATCTTCAACAATCGGCGATAAAACGGGTGAAGTTAGCTCTGTAAGATAATAGTTTTTATTATTCTTAATTGCAAATTTATGTGCCGCCGAGTTTTCAACGGTAAATATTTTAAGCTCCGGGTCGGTATCTTTAAAAGCGTACTCCTCTATTTTAGTAACGCTTTGCGGTATTGTTATATTTTTAAGCGCCGAGCAGCGGTAAAAGGCGTAGTTACCTATGTCGGTAAGGCTGTCGGGTATTGATACGCCTGCAAGATTTTTACAACCGTAAAAAGCATAATTGCCTATGCTTGTAACGCCGTCGACTAAGTATATGTTTTCAAGCTCGGTGCAACCCGAAAATGCAAGCTCGCTTATATAAACCGTGTTTTCGTCAAGAGTGATATTTTTAATTTTATTGTATTTTTTGAAGACTGTTTTAAAACTATTTATCAAACTTTGGGATATAGTAATATCGGTTATATTGTCGCAACCGTCGAAAGCTCTGCTATCAATACTTGCAATACTGTCAAGTATCGTTACGCTTGAAAGCCCCGTGCAACCGCTAAAAGCATAGTCTCCTATACTTGTAACGCTGTCGGGTATGGTTATACTTGTAAGCCCCGTGCAACCGCTAAAAGCACTGCTACCTATCATCGTAACGCCGTCAGGTATTGTTACGCTTGTCAACCCTGTACAATTGCTAAAAACATAGTATCCTATACTTATAATGTTGCCGGGCATTGTTATGCTTGTCAGTCCTGTGCAGCCGTAAAAAGCATAACTATCTATACTAGTAACGCTGTCAGGTATTGTTATATTTGTAAGCCCTGTACAGCTAAAAGCATAATCCCCTATTTTAGTAACGCTATCAGGTATTGTTACACTTGTAAGCCCTTCGCATTTGTAAAAAGCAGTGCTACCTATACATGTAACGCCGTCTTCAATAATAACTTTTGTTATTTGATATCCCCAAGGTGTCTCATAATAATTACAATTCCCCATTTTCCCGTTTCCACTTATAGTAAGCACCGTCCCGTCAAGCGTCCAGGTGCAATCGCCGGTTGTTCCGCTTGTTGCCGTTTCGGCGCTTGCGGTTATGCTGAACAATCTCATTGGCGCAACGGATAAAATAAGCATAAGAGACAGTACTAAGGATAAAAACTTTTTAAATTTCATTTTTACTCAAACTCCTTATAATTTTTAATCGTGTAAAACATTTTTTAACCACTTATGTCAAAAAGTATACCTTTTGAACTCCTGTTTCTCTCTCTTATATAATCTTTAATTTGCGCCTGTGGCGGTAAAATGCTGTTTCGCTCATCCTACACAGGCGCTCTTAATGCGTAAAGCTATATTTTATATTTTCCCTGTTGAGCCGAATCCGCCCGCTCCGCGCACCGTATCGGAAAGCTCGTCTGTTTCAGTAAATTCAGCCCTTAAAAACGGGGTTATAACAAGCTGCGCTATTCTTTCGCCGTCAGCAATTTCCTGGGTCTGCCCTGAGTGATTATGGAGCGATACCATAATTTCGCCGCGGTAGTCGCTGTCGATAACGCCCACCTTATTTGCGGGCGCCAAGCCGCGCTTTGTGGCTATGCCGCTGCGGGCATATATAAGACCCGCGTAGCCCTCGGGAATTTCAACCGCAAAGCCCGTGTGAATCATTACCGTTTCACCCGGCGCAATGCTTACGGTCTCGCCGTGGGTCAGTGCGTAAATATCCGCTCCCGCGGCTGAAAGCGAGCCATAGGTGGGGGCATGCGCGTTTTTATCGAGTTTTTTAAAATTTACTTCCATTTTTATCATTCCTCGTATTTTTATTTATTCGTAAATATTCCCGCTGCCGACCGCTCTTTCCCAAACGCCGTCAAGCCAAACAATTTCGTCTTTTTTAAGTGTTTTTTGAACGTCTATTATGCGCTGATTTGCAGAACCGCGGAATATAAGCGCCGGGCTTTTCTTTTCTTCTATAAATCTGCCGTCCACCAAAACGTCTATATATTTAAGCATTTTGAGCGATGCAGGGTCGCTTAATTTTTCAAATTCAAAGCCCGTATAACACCATATGGTTTTTTCAGGGAATTTTTCTTTTACCTTTTTCAAAAATTCAGCAAGCACCAATCGGTTTTCCGGCTCAAACGGCTCGCCGCCCAAAAGCGACAGCCCTGTTATATAGTCGGCTGAAAGCGCGGTCAGTATTTCCTGCTCGGTACCCTCTGTAAAGGGTTTACCGTAGGAAAAATCCCACGCCTCTTTATTAAAGCAGTTTTTGCACCTGTGGCGGCAGCCGCTCACAAAAAGAGAAACGCGGACGCCCGGACCGTTTGCAATATCAAATTTTTTAAGCGCCGCGTAATTCATTATAAAACCTCTGTGACAGTATTAAGGGACGGTGCAAAGCACCGCCCTTTTTTAATTTGAATTGAAAATTAAAGATGTAAAACTCTTTCCTTAATTTCCTGTGTTCTGCCCTGATTCCAGAACTGTGTGCCGATATATCCGCAGGTTCTGCGGGCAACGTTCATTTTGTCCTGGTCGGTATTGCCGCAATTCGGGCATTTCCAAACCAGCTTGCCGTCGTCGTTTTCGCTTATTTCAATCTCGCCGTCATACCCGCAAACCTGGCAATAGTCGCTCTTTGTGTTAAGCTCGGCGTACATTATATTATCATAAATAAACTTCATAACCGCGATAACCGCGTCGATATTGTTCTGCATATCCGGCACCTCTACATAAGAGATAGCGCCGCCGGGGGAAAGCGCCTGGAACTTTGCCTCAAGCGCCAGCTTATCAAACGCGTCAATATTCTCGGTAACGTGAACGTGGTAGCTGTTTGTTATATAGTTTTTATCGGTAACGCCCTTTATTATGCCGAAACGCTTTTGCAGACATTTTGCAAACTTATAGGTAGTGCTCTCAAGCGGTGTGCCGTAAAGCGAATAGTCAATATTTTCATCGGCTTTCCACTTTGCTGTGTACTCGTTGAGCTTATTCATTACTTCAAGACCGAACTGCTCGCCCTCGGGCTCGGTAAGCTTTTTACCTATCATACTGTAAACACATTCCCACAGCCCCGCATAACCGAGAGACAGCGTGGAATAGCCGCCGTGTAGGTATTTGTCAATAGTCTCGCCCTTTTTAAGGCGCAAAAGCGCGCCGTATTGCCAAAGGATAGGCGCCGCATCCGATACGGTGCCGGTAAGTCTTTCATGGCGCGCCTGCAATGCTCTGTGGCATAATTGCATACGCTCGTCAAATATCTTCCAGAATTTATCCATATCGCCCTGAGCCGAAAGACCTATATCAACCAAATTTACAGTGACAACGCCCTGGTTGAAACGCCCGTAATACTTAGGCTTGCCGTTTTCATCCACATAAGGGGTTAAAAAGCTGCGGCAGCCCATGCAGGTGTAGCAGTGACCCTCGCCGTTTTTATCAATCTTGTTTTTAAGCATAACCTTTTCGGAAATGTAGTCGGGCACCATACGCTTTGCGGTGCACTTTGCCGAAAGCTTTGTTAAGTACCAGTACTCGCCGTCCTCGGTTATGTTGTCATCCTCAAGCACATAAATAAGCTTGGGGAAAGCCGGCGTTATCCACACGCCTTTTTCGTTTTTAACGCCCTGATAGCGCTGCTTTAAAACTTCTTCTATAATAAGCGCCAAGTCGCGCTTTTCCTGCTCGTTTTTAGCCTCGTTCAGGTACATAAATACCGTAACAAACGGCGCCTGACCGTTGGTGGTCATAAGGGTCACTACCTGATACTGAATCATCTGTACGCCCTTGCTTACCTCGTTAAGCAGGCGCTTTTCGGTTATTTCGCGCGCCTTTTCGGGGGAAATATCCGTTCCCGCCTCGCGGAATTCCTCTAAAACCTCGGAATATATTTTTTTGCGGCTTATATCAACAAAGGGGGCTAAGTGCGCCAGGCTTATGCTCTGCCCGCCGTACTGACAGGAAGCCACCTGCGCTATAATCTGCGTTGCAATATTGCAGGCGGTGGAAAAGCTGTGCGGCTTTTCAATTAACGTGCCGCTTATAACAGTGCCGTTTTGCAGCATATCCTCAAGGTTTACAAGGTCGCAGTTGTGCATATGCTGGGCAAAATAGTCCGCATCGTGAAAATGGATTATTCCCTGCTCGTGCGCCTCTACTATATCGTTATCAAGCAAAAGCCTTTTGGTAATATCCTTGCTCACTTCTCCCGCCATATAGTCGCGCTGAACGCTGTTTACGGTCGGGTTCTTATTGGAATTTTCCTGCTTTACTTCCTCATTGTTACATTCAATAAGGCTTAAAATCTGCTCGTCGGTAGTATTCGCCTTTCTTACAAGCGCGCGCTGATAACGGTAGGTTATGTATCTGCGTGCAACATCAAAGGCGCGCTGGTTCATAATCTGATCCTCTACCATATCCTGTATTTCTTCAACGCTTAAAGAACGGTTGACATTTGCGGCCGCGCTTTCAACGTCCTCGGCTATGCGCTTTATCTGAATATCCGACATACGCTCGCTCGGAACTACGCTTTCATTAGCCTTCTTTACCGCAATTTCAATCTTTTTGGGGTCAAAATCGACTTCCGCTCCGCTTCTTTTAATGATTTTCATTCAAACATCCCCTTGTAGTCGCAAACTGAAAAAGCGACTTCTATATACTATATCTTGTTAGTGCAAAGACTATTATACCACAAATCACAGAAAATGCAATAGTCATTTTCAATAATCTTTATATATTTGTTTTGAATCCTTCGCCGAGGACCTCGCCCGCCTCGCCTACTATTATAAAGGCGTTTTTATCGCAGCTTGTGGCAAGGCGGCAAACCGCCGCCACCTCGTGCCGCCGCACGGTGCACATAAGCATCTGCCTTTTTGTGCCGGTGTACGCGCCGGTTACGTCAAGCAGGGTCACTCCGCGGTTGATAAGCGACATAATACTGTCGGAAAGTTCCTTTGCGTTATCGGTTATAACATAAATAATTTTGCCGCGGTCTGCACCATAGAGTATCAAATCCATAACGCGGGACGAGGCGTAAATGGCAATTACCGCATAAAGCGCGCTTTCCATATTTTTATAAACCAGTGCCGAAAGCCCCACCACCGCCGCGTCCGCCGCGAGCATAAGCCTGCCTACGGTAAGGTGCGGGAATTTGCGGTTTATAAGCTTTGCTATTATATCGGTGCCGCCCGTTGTAGCACCCCGCAGCATAAAAAGACTGATACCCAGCCCCATAAGCAGCCCGCCGAAGAGAGCTGCTAAAATGGGGTCTATTTTCATTTTGGGCATAAAAAGCCCCGAAATATCAAGAGTCAGCGACATTACAGCCGTTGCAACAGCGGTTTTTGCAATAAAAATACCGCCGAATTTAATAAACCCCGCCGCAAGCAGCGGAATATTAAGAATAAACACCACAGTACCTATAGGCAGTGAAAATAGATAATTCAAAATTGTCGCAATGCCCGTAAGCCCGCCGGGGGATATTTCGTTCTCGGTTAAAAAAAGCAAAACCGCCACGGAATATATCATACCGCCGGCAATGTAAAAGAGAAGATCAACCAAAAAGGAGAAAAGCTGTTTTCTTTTCATACATAATCCCTCCGAAAATAAAAACTTTCAAATATTTTTCCCGCTTTTGCGAAAATATATTTCACTTAATTTCTTATATTACATATTATGATATTGAAGATAACGTGTTGCCCCGGCGATACGACTTCAATTATTCTACAGGAGGCAATTTTTATGGCAGATTTAAAAAACGGCTGCCCGCCCGAAAACGGTACGTTTAAGGAAGCCGTATGCGTAGACGCCGGCAGAGTGTACGATTCCTGCTGCGACCGCGATTGTCTGGAGGATCTTCGCTGTTTCTTCTTACCCGAGGATCAGGGGCTTATAAGCAACGCGATAAGCGTGAGATTACGCTCGGCAGAGGTACTTAATGTTTTCATTGACGTTGAGCCGGTAAACTTCAACAAGGGCTTTTATTCCTGCGATCTTACTTTCTTCTTCCTGCTTGACTTTGACGTTTACACCGCTCCCCATTCCTGCCCTCAGTGTATAAAGGGTATATCCTCTTACTCTAAAAAGGTTATACTTTTCGGCAGCGACGGCAACGTAAAGGTATTTTCAAGCCGCGACCGCGAGGACGGCGACTGCGACACAAGCTCGCGCAGAAGCACAAATATGCCGAAATGCGTTGTTCAGGCAGTTGACCCGATTCCGCTTTCGGCGAGAATTTGCGAAATTCACGATTGCTATGAGAATGTCCGCTGTATTCCGAAATGTATTTGTGATTGCATAGGCGGCAACGTTGTTACCGACCTGCAAAACGGCACTCCGACGGTTTACGTCACCCTGGGGCTTTTCACCATAGTTCAGCTTATAAGAAACGTTCAGATGCTGATACCGGTATACGATTTCTGCATACCCGAAAAGCAGTGTGACGACTCAACCGACCAGCCATGCGATACTTTCAGAAAAATTAAATTCCCGACCGACGATTTCTTCCCGCCGCGCCCATGCGACGCCGATACCGACTGCTGCGGCTGCCAAAGAGCCGAGCAGTAATAACCGATGAAATTACTGTGCAAGCGCATATAGTATATGTCTAAAAATATTCAAAATTTGCAGGAAATAAAGATTTGCGCAGTAAGGGTGTCCATTGGGAAATTTGTCCCTTAGGCTGTTTAGGAGGGTTCCCGACGGTTCTTTCCCCCATTTCTGACCGGACAGAAATGGGGGGAAAAGCGCGGCATAAGCGCATAAAATGTCATTTAAAATATTGAGTGAATAACGGACTAATTTTTTAAAATCGGCGATATATCAAGCTTATCAAAGCCTTTAAAGAAATCCACTATTCCCGCTATATCCTTTTTAATACCACCGGGAACGCGGCTTTCAAAGTTTATGGGCATAACCGGGTCGTGAACGCTCAGCCTAAGTAAGAAAAATCCGTTTTCGGTGGATATTCTCACGCCCTCGCGGTCATCGTCGGCGGTTTTGTAGTCAGGTCTTGTTTCTGCGTATTCGCGCAGTTTTTTTATAACCGTTTCGCCGTATTCCCTGAAATTCTCCGCAGTTATGTTAAAGCGGAACTCGGCTTCCTCGGCGGGCATTTTAAGCGGAGCGAGAATTTTTTCAATATCGCGCCCGCGCGCTAATTCTATTACTATTTTAGTCACTAAATACGCGCCGTCGTCAAGAAAATAGTTCTCCCTCAAAGCCGCGTGACCCGAGGTTTCTATGGCAAGCGGGCAGTTTATGCCGTCGCGGCATAACTCAATCGCCTTGTTTATAACGTTTTTATAGCCGCGGCGATAGCGGTAATGCGTGTCGTTAAGGCTATTTTCAAGGTATTCGCGCAGCCCGTCGCTCGTTACGGAATCGGTAACTATGGTAGCGCCGCCCTTTTCGCCCGACACCATATACGCGGCAAGCGCTATAAGGCGGTTGCGGTTGATTTCCTCGCCGTCAGCCCCAACGCAGCCCGCGCGGTCAACGTCGGTATCAAAAATAATGCCGAGGTCGGCGTTATTATTCTTAACCGCCGCGCATATGCTCTTCATAGCGTCCTCGTTTTCGGGGTTGGGTATGTGGTTCGGGAACATTCCGTCAGGCTCTAAAAACTGGCTGCCCGATATATCCGCGCCCAGCTTTTCCAGCACGTCGGTAGCGTAAAATCCGCCCGCGCCGTTGCCTGCGTCCACCACTATTTTATAGCCCGCAAGTGGCTTTTCCTCTTCCGTTTTGCCCACCGCGTCGCATATCATTTTGCGCAGCCTTGCGGCGTATTTTACCATATAATTCAGCTTTACGGTAACGCCCGCGCGGTTGCATATAATCTCCTCGCCCTTATCGGCAAGCTTTACAATTTCGGTAATATCGGGCGAATCGAGCCCGCCCGCGGGGGTGAAAAATTTCAGCCCGTTGCGGTCAAACGGGTGGTGGCTTGCCGTTATCTGAATTGCGGCGTCGGCTTTTAAATCCACCGTGGTCATAAACATAGCGGGGGTAGAGCAAAGCCCGCAGTCTATTACCGATATGCCCGCATTAATAAGCGCGCTTATAACCTGCTTTGCTATTTTCTCACCGGTTATTCTGGAGTCCCTGCCTACGGATATTGTAAGTTTTGTGGGATCCTTATCATATTTATTTATGTACCACGAAACAAACGCGGCAGTAATATCGTAAACCGCTTCGTCTGTCAGGTTTACCTCTTTCCCGCCGAGGGGGGATGCTACTCCCCTTATATCCGTACCGCTTTTCAGTGAAATGTAACTCATAATATTAAAACTCCTATCCGAAAAAATATCCGGCTGAAAAATAGCCGATTATAATAAGTATTACGGCGGACGCCGTGTAAAGCATCGCCTTTAAAAACGCGGTTTTTCCGCTGCTTAGCATATTCATCACCCGGTAACAGTGTTCCCGAATACATAAAATTTATTTATCGGAGGCAAACGAATGACGGTATACAGGCTGGCAGGCGATAAAGTAAGAATAGCCCTTTCCGACAGCGAGGTGCTCTCGTTTTTCGGAACATACGAAAAATTTGCCTCTTTGAGCGGCGGCACGCGGCTTGCCGTGAGTCTGCTGCTTAAGGAAAGCCTTGAAAAATACGGCGATATTTTAGGCGACGACCTGCTTGTTGAAATAAAGGCAAGAAAAACCGCCGGATGCGTTATTACCGTATCCCCCGCCGGCGGCAGAGAGCGCGGCAAGGGCTGCGTTATGCTTATTTTCCCCGACAGCGAAAGTATGATAAGCGGCATTAAAAGGCTTTATTTGCGCCGCCCGCCGCGCGGAAAAAGCAGCCTTTACCGCCTTAAAAGCAGCTACCGCCTAGTTATGCCGGGGCACAGCCGCGATTTTTATTTTATGAGCGAATTTTGCACCGTAAAAAACGCAGCCGAGCCCGAAATTGCCTATACCGAAGAATATGGCAAACTGCTCTGCAAAGATACCGCCGTTGAGACCGTAGGCAAAGCTTTCTCTAAAGATTTTTAAGTGTAGCTACCGCCTTGCCCATATCCTCTGCCGAAAATACGCAGCTGCCCGCCACAAGCACCGTAGCGCCCGCGCTTACGGCAAGCGGCGCGGTTTCGTAATTTATGCCGCCGTCAACCTCTAAATCAATGCTTAAGCCCTGCTTTTTGATTTCCGCCCGCAGGGTAGAAAGCTTATAAAGCGCCGAGGGCATAAACTTTTGCCCGCCGAACCCCGGCTCAACCGACATTACAAGCACCATATCGCAAAGCGGCAAAAACTCAAAAATCTCCTCGGGCGCAGTACCCGGCTTTATTGTAAGACAAGCCTTGCAGCCGCGCTCCCTTATCTCGGTAAGGGTGGCGCGCACATTGCTGCCCGCCTCGTAATGAAAGCCCAGAATATCCGCTGCCTCGGCAAACTGCTTTATGTACCTGTGCGGGCGGTCAATCATAAGGTGCACGTCCAGCGGCAGCGAGGTATGCTTTTTTATCGACTTTATAACCGGCACGCCGAACGAGATGTTCGGAACAAAAATACCGTCCATAACGTCAAGGTGCAGCATATCCGTGCCCGCGTCCTCTAACTTTTTAATATCGTCTTTCAGCGTAAGAAAATCCGCCGTTAATACCGACGGTGAAATTTTAACCGACAATTTTTTTCACCCCTATACATATATAATATATTTTAACCGCAATACGGCTTATTGTCAATGAAAATGAAAATATAAATGAATTTCCGAAAAAAACAAAGGCTCCCTTCTTTTCGGCTTTGCCGAAACAGAGGGGAGCTGATGCTGTAAATGGCTGTCACGTTAGTGAGTGAGGGGTATTTTTTTAAGTAAAACCGGGGTATGGTGCGCCGGTATTGCCAAATCGGTTATCTCGTTTTTATCTTTTTGAAAAATATTTTTCATTTTCAGTGCCTACAGTAATGCTACTAAGACCTGTACAATAGCGAAATGCATTTTCGTCTATAGTTGTAACACTATCGGGTATAGTTACACTTATATAAGACTTGTACAATGGGAAAATACATAATTGTCTATACTTGTAACATCGTTACCAATAGAAACATTTTTTATACTACTGTGATATTGATACCAAGGTGATGGGCGATAATCGCGAGAGCAATCATAATTATACATACTCCCCGTGCCGCTTATTGTAAGCGTTGCGGTCTCGGTATTATAGCTCCAAGTGAGATTATCCCCGCATTGACCGCTTGTTTCCCCGCGGCGAATACGGCGGTAGGAATTATTGACAGAATAAGCGCCGTGCAAATTAAGAACGATAAAAGCTTTTTCATTTTAAAATTTCCATTCACTTATATTAAAAGGTATACCTTTTGAACTCCTGTTTCTACTTTGTAACAGCCCAAAACGACTGAAAATTTTTTCTTGCACAAGCTTGATTTATGCTTTTAAACTACTTTTTCTTATTGTTCATATATTCAACGTATTCTTCAAGGCACATATTCAGCCTGTTCATTTCCTTGGCGTTGTTTATACCCACAAAGCGGTAGTGCCACGATTCATAGGTTATTCCGGTTATTTCCTGCTTATCCTTAGGGAAACGCAGCACAAAGCCGTAATCCGCCGCGTGCTCCTGCATCCAGGTGAACATGGGCGTGCTTTCAAAGCTATCCTCCGCAATGTTGAAATCGGCTGAAAAGCCGGTGTTGTGCTCGCTGGTGCCGGGGCGGGTAACTACGGTTGCCGCCTTTGCTTCTGCCTCCTCGCTTGAAAGCCCCGTTTTAAGCCACTTGTTGGTTTCCTGCGTGAAAAGCATTTTTTGGGTTGCATAAGAACGGTAAGGCGAACGAACATAGAGCCAGTTTTTCGGGTTTGTTTCAGCCGCGCGCTGGGCGTCTATCATCGCCTGCATATACGGCCATACATTTTTATCTATCTGCTTCAGCATACCGTTGATATATTTTGTGGGAATTTCGGTAAGGTTGCCCTCGTAATCGTAATTCTCGGGCAGCGGGTTCTGTGCGTTTACAAGTAAAAGCTGCTCATAGTTTGCGTCCAAGCCGTTAGGCCCTGTTGCAGGGTAGCTCGGCGTTGGGTCTTCGCTCGATACATCGGATACGATTTCGCCCGCTGCGCTGCTGCTCCCTTGCGAAACATCCGAGCCATCAGTCTTTTTGCCGCCGAACGCCGACTTTACAACAAACGCTATAAGCACAGCCAGCGCCAATAAAATGCAAAGGCAAACCGCAATAAAAATTCTGCGCTTTACTATTGCCTTATGTCTTTCTGCTCTTGTCATTTTTAATACTCTCCTTATTCGTCAAGCTTTAATACCGCCATAAACGCCTCTTGCGGAACCTCAACCGAGCCTAAGCGGCGCATACGCTTTTTACCCTCTTTCTGCTTTTCAAGCAGCTTTTTCTTTCGGGTAATATCGCCGCCGTAGCACTTGGCAAGAACGTCCTTTCTCAGCGCCTTAACCGTTTCACGCGCAATTATCTTGCCCGAGACCGCCACCTGTATGGGCACCTCAAAAAGCTGGCGCGGAATATAATCCTTCAGCTTTTCGGCAATGCGGCGGGCTTTGTTATACGCATTATCGGAATGGACTATAAACGAAAGCGCGTCCACCACGTCGCCCGCAAGCATAACGTCAAGTTTTACAAGCTTTGATTTTTCATAGCCCTTTGCCTCGTAATCGTAGCTTGCATAACCCTTTGTGCGGGATTTCAGCGCGTCAAAGAAATCGTAAACAATTTCGCCCATAGGCATTACATAGTGTATATCCACCCTGTCGCCCATATACTTCATATCGGTATACGCCCCGCGGCGCTCCTCGCAAAGCTGCATAATTGCGCCCACATATTCGCTCGGGCTGTAAATATGCACGTCCGCCACAGGCTCAAGCGCCTCGGCTATAACTGCCGGGTCGGGGTAGTTTGTGGGGTTATCCACCGTTACGGTTTCGCCGTTTGTAAGCAAAAATTTATACTCAACGCTCGGCGCGGTGGTAACAAGGTCAAGGTTATATTCACGCTCAAGCCGCTCCTCAATAATTTCCATATGCAAAAGCCCCAAAAAGCCGCAGCGAAAACCGAAGCCGAGCGCCTTTGAGCTTTCCGGCTCAAAAAGCAGCGACGCGTCGTTAAGGCTTAATTTTTCAAGCGCCTCGCGGAGATCCGGGTATTTAGCGCCGTCCGCCGGGTAAATTCCGCAGAAAACTACGGGGTTTACCTTCCGGTAGCCCTCAAGCGGCGTATCCGCCGGGTTTTCGGCAAGGGTCACGGTGTCACCCACGCGCGCCTCGTCCACCGTTTTGATTGACGCGGTAAGATACCCAACCTCGCCCGCCTCAAGCGTATCGCACGGCTCCATATATGTTGCGCGCTTTCTGCCTATTTCAACCGTATCAAAATCGGCGCCGGTCGCCATCATTTTAATTTTATCGCCGGTTTTAAGCCTGCCGCTTACTACCCTGAAATAAACCACAACGCCCTTGTACGGGTCGTAATATGAATCAAATACAAGCGCTTTAAGCGGGGCTGACCTGTCGCCTTTGGGAGCCGGAATATCGGTAACAATGCGCTCCAGCACCTCCTCAACGTTAAGCCCCGTTTTGGCGGATATCATAGGCGCGTCCTCTGCGGGAATACCTATAACGTCCTCAATTTCCTTTTTCACCCGCTCCGGCTCTGCCGAGGGCAGGTCGATTTTGTTTATAACCGGCAAAAGCTCCAGCCCGTGATCCACCGCCAAATAGGTGTTGGCAAGGGTCTGTGCCTCTATTCCCTGCGACGCGTCCACCACAAGCACCGCGCCCTCGCACGCCGCAAGCGAGCGCGAAACCTCATAGTTAAAGTCAACGTGCCCGGGGGTGTCAATAAGGTTCAGCTCGTATTCGTTGCCGTCCTTCGCCTTGTAGTAAAGCGTTACCGCGTGGGCTTTTATGGTAATGCCGCGCTCGCGCTCTAAGTCCATGCTGTCAAGTATCTGTTCCTCCATATCGCGCTCGGCTACCGATTGCGTAAGCTCCAAAAGTCGGTCTGCAAGGGTCGATTTGCCGTGGTCTATATGCGCCACAATGCAAAAATTTCTTATGTTTTCAAGCGGAAAAGCCACTGTTGTTTCTCCTTATAAAAAATATTCTTTTATATTATAATACATAGAGTGTATTTTTTCAATTATTTTCGCATAAAAAAGAAGACCCGGTTAATCCGAGTCCTCATTTCGATTCGATATTACAGCCTGCAAACATCCTTTCTCGGACGTTTAAACCATTTTCCGTTTGTAAAATCGGGCATTATCTGCGGTGCGCCGCCCTGCTTTATTGACATTTCCGAAAGCACCGCCACCGCCTGCCACGTAGCGGCGTCGTACACGTCAACCGGCATTTCCTCGCCGTTTATAAGCGCGTCGGTAAAGGCTTTGTAGGCAAACCAATCCATTCCGCCGTGACCCGCCTTCAGCGTTTCCTCGGTAACGTTTTTCCAAATTTCGGGTAAGTATTCGTCTTCAAATTTAACGGCGCTATTAAGCGCCTTTTCGTAATATTTCACCGGTTCAAACGATTCCTCGTCACCGTCAAGAAATACCGAGTTTGTATCCTGCATATACATTCCCTTTGTGCCGCGAACCGTAAAATCGCGGCTGTATGAACGCGGCAGGGTCGTATCAAGCCGCAAAAGAATGGTTTCGCCCCGCGCGCAGGTCAAAACGGTGGTAATAATATCACCCTGTGCAAAGCGAGCGGCTTTCATCTCATCGGTCGCGTCATCGCGGGTTTTAATATATTCGCTAAGTCCCGCGCTTTTTGAGGCAAAGGAGGAAACGGTCATTATCCTGTTGCCGCGGTTAATATCAAGCAACCTTGCAATGGGTCCCAGCTCGTGTGTCGGGTAGTTTTCACAGCAGCGGTTAAGGTAGTTATCAAAGCGATAGTGACGTCTGACATGACCGTAGGCTATTTCATTACGCAAATCGTGCGCATATGCGCCCGCGCAATGCACTATTGTTCCGAAAACATTTTTTCGCGCCATTGATGTTGCTAAAAGCTCCTCTTTGCCCCAGCAGCAGTTTTCAACAAACATATAGGGCGTTCCGGTTTCTTCCCTTGTTCTTACAAGTCTTTGGCAGTTTTCAAGCGTATATTCGCACCCAACCTCACTTGCAGCGGCAATGCCCTTTTTCATAGCGTAAACGGCAATTTCCGTATGGGTGCTCCAATCGCTGAATATAAAAACGGCGTCAAGCCCCTTAACCGAAAGTGCCTCCTTATAATCGGTAAAGCCCTCGGGCTCGTTACCGTATTCCTTGATTTTTTGAGCAGCGCGCGCCACCCTGTCCTCATAAATATCACATACTGATACTATTTCAATATCCGTATTCTTCAAAAGCACATCGCGTATCAACCCATAGCCGCGGTTGCCAAGCCCCACAACACAAGCCTTTATTTTCGCCATATCAAACACTCCTTTTTGAGTATATTACCCCAAACGGAGAAAAAACACAATGTTAAAAAAGAACATAAAGCTGTCTTTTTTTAACATTTACTTTTTTACGTTGTTGTGTTATGCTATATAAAGAGGTGTTTTATATGTGGAATTTTATCAAAATACCGTCGTATTTCGGAATAACGAATAATATCGGCAACAGCACGGTTTTAGGTGTAGGGTACGATAATTTCACAGTAACCAAGCCGGAAAAGCATTTCAGAATACAGACATTTTTTACATGGCATTTTATTATTTCCGGCAGCGGTACGCTTGAGGTTGAAGAAATGAAATTTGAGCTCAGCAGCGGGGATATGTTTTTTATTCCGCCAAATGTAAAAATGAGGTATTACCCCGATCCCGCCGACCCGTGGGAGTACGTTTGGTTTTCGCTGAACGGTGACGCCGCCGGACACTACGGTGAGTTAGTCGGCTTTTCGGAAAATGTATTCACGCTTAAAAACAGGCACCGAAAAATAACCGACGGAATATTAAAGAGCCTGTTTGAGTCACTTATGGAAAAACCGAACGAATACTTCGGCTTGCTTTCGGCATTTTATAAAATAATGGATATATGTGTATCGCAAATTCCGCCCGGCAGCATAAAAAGCATAAAAGAGACTATTGACTACAGCTGTTTTTCACAGATTTTCAGTATAGAAGGGCTTTGCAGAGACGCAGGTATAAGCCACGCACACCTGCTGCGGCTCTTTAAGAGGGAATACGGAACAACCCTTATAAGCTACATAACGGAAAAACGATTAGCCCACGCCTGCGAGCTTTTGGAAACCACAGATCTACCTGTTGCGGAGGTCGCTTTTTCGTGCGGATTTTCGGACGAACTGCATTTTATGAAAATTTTTAAAAGAAAAACCGGCGTTACCGCCTTAAAATACCGAAAAGAAAAATCTATGTATGATAAGACCACATAGAACGACTGCCGTTTAATTTCAATAACCGCCGGGTATAACGCTTGCTTTTCCGTAAATACTAAATGCCGGAGAGTGAGCGCATTTTATGGTAATTCTCTTTGCGGACAAAAAAACCGGCACCGGAAAAGAAATTTCCGAAATTCTGCATTGCAGCGGCATATCCATAATAACAGAATATGAAAAAATAAGCATTAAAGCAAAAAACAGTATTGCCGTTTTTGCCGGCAATACCGAAAATTTACGCGATATAAGCTTATCTGACTGCGCAGTGGGAATATGTGAGGATTCAAACCTTTCGGCGCTTAAAATACTTATGGAAAGCGGTATTCCGGTTATAACCTGCGGAATGAACCCTAAAAACACCGTAACTCTTTCAAGCCTTGCCGCTGCCTCCGCCTTAGTTTCGCTGCAACGTACAGTGACCGATATTTTCGGCAGCGAAGCAGAGCCCGGCGAGTTTAGAATAAAATTAAACCGCGGCTACAGTCCGTTTGCGGTAACTGCATCAGCCGCGGTTTTGCTGCTTTCGGGAATACTGCCCGATGAATTTTAAGCGATATTACAGCTTTATTTATATGCCGAGGTAATTCCGAAATATTCCTCCAAGGTCAGCCCGCTCGCATAAATCTTTGCGGCGTTTTCCACTCCCACATATCTGTAATGCCACGGCTCAAACATATAGCCCGTAATCGGCTCCTTGTCCTCAGGATAACGCAAAATAAACCCGTATTTATATGCATTTTCGGCAAGCCAGGAAGCCTCGGGCGTACCCTTAAACCTATCGTCGGCGTAGTTTATATCAAACGCAAGCCCCGTTTGGTGCTCCGAGTGCCCCGGGCGCGCGGAATACCTGTCCGCGTTTTCAGCACCGTCCCGCCTTACATAGCTGTTATAAAGGTTTTTCTGAACAGTGTAGCTCCTAAAGCCTGAGCATACCCACATTTTGAGATTTTTTTCAGCCTTTGCAGCGGCAAACATTTTGTTAAGCGCCGCCTGTGCCTCTGAATTTACACCGGGATTATAGTTGCTCGGCAGTGGATAGGTCTTGTTTACTATAAGTATTCCGTCCCTATAGGTCAGCTCTATTTTTTCGGGCGCCTTTACCGTCACCTTAAATTCCGCTTTAATTTCGGGGTTATCAACCGATGTTACCGTAACTGTGCAGCTGCCCTCTTTTTTTGCGGTTATATTACCGTAATTATTTACGGTTGCAACGGCGGCGTCGCTTGTTTCCCACTTTTCCGCCTTATTGGCAGCGTTTTGCGGCGACATTGTAACTATGGGCATAAACCTTTCGCCCTCGGTAAGCGTTCTTTCATATGCGCTCAGCTTAATGCCGCTGACGTGTATAATTTCCGGCTCGCTTGATACTGTAGGTTCGCTCACAGGCTCGCTGTTTATAACAGGCACCGCCTCGCTTGTAAGCTCCCATTCACTTCCGCCGGTTGACGCTATTCTGTCTGTGCTTTCTGTTTTCTTACAGGCGGCAAACGCAAAGGCAATAGCCACTGCCGCCGTTAATGATAAAATTCTTTTCATAAAAACCACCGTAAATAATCATACCACAAATAAATAAAAAAGCAAATCTTTTTATAACTGTCCAACTGTTATACCGTCCACTCGGTTAAACGGCGGTAACAAGCTGCGACTGATTTTAAAATCAGATTTTTCCCCTTTTGGCAAAGAAAAGCACCGAGCCGCCGCTCAATATTATAACAAGGCAGGTTATAACTATAAATATGGGCACATTGTCGCGCGCAGGCTCGCCCTCAAGCTCCGCATAGCTTTCCGCTTTGTTTACGGTAGCCCCGGCGGTATCCTCTTTTTCATAGCTTAGTGTGGCGGAGGTTTTCGGCTCATCTATGTATTTAACCGCCCCCACAGCCATTCCGGCTGAAAGCGGCATTGCGGCAATGCAAAACGCCGCAGCACTTATTAAAAGCTTTTTAAACTTTAGAAAACGGTTTTTCACTTGTATCCCCTCCCCGTTTCATCTAAAATTTTAACACAATAAACTGTCGAAAATACGTCTTTCGCGTGAAATGCTGTTTTTTCGGCGCGAATTGCAATTATTATAATTGAAAAAAGCTGTATATTGTTGTAAAATATAACCGAGGTGAAATTATGCTTAAGGTTGCCGTTTGTGATGACAGTGAAATATTTTCAAAAAACGCCGCCGATTTAATTGCACGGTGGTCTGATGAAAGCGGAATACCCGCGGAGGTTTCGGTTTTTTCAAATGGGGACGATTTAATTTCGGCAGTAGCCTCAAATGATACCGATATTATTTTTCTCGATATAATTATGCCGCTTTTAAACGGAATGGACACAGCGCGCGAGCTGCGGCAAAAAAACAAAGCCGTAAGAATTATTTTTTTAACCTCCTCACCCGAATTTGCGCTTGAATCCTATGAGGTTAAGGCGCAGGGATATATTTTAAAGCCCGTTACATACGAAAAAATAAGCGAGGCGCTTGACGAATGTGCCGAGGCGCTCTCAACCGAGCCTGAAAACATAATTTTAAAAACGCAGAACGGCTTTAAAAAAATATATTTTCACGATATTGAGTTTGCCGAGGCACAGAACAAAAAGGTAATATTTCATTTAAAAAGCGGCAAGACCGATGAGGTTTACGAGCCGCTGCACACCTTTGAAAACCGTTTTACCGAGACTGACGGATTTTTCAAATGCCACCGCAGCTATATAGTTTTCCTGCCGAATGTTGACCGATTTTCCGGCACCGAAATTATTACGAAATCGGGCAAGACAGTGCCCATAGCGCGCGGCAGCGCCAAAGCCTTTAAAGAGGCATCTTTCAGATTTATGTTTAACGAAGGGTGAAAAATATTGCTTGTTGAAATTCTGAGTTACCTGCACAATGCCACAACGCTGCTTTTCGGGGTTTATATGTCCGCGGCGTTTCTGGGTGTTAAAATGAGCCGTAAAAACACGCTTATGCTGCTGCTTTTCACCCTGGTTTCGGGCGCGTTTTATGTGCTGACCTATGTGCTTTTCGGTGAAAAGCTAACAGAACAGCTTTACCCGCTTATAGTGCATTTGCCGCTTGTAATTTTTCTGACTGCGTTTTACGAATATAAATTTTCGCTTTCCTGTCTTTCGGTGCTTACGGCATACCTCTGTTGCCAGGCAAGCAACTGGTTGGGGCTTGCGGCGCTTAATATAACAAATTCTCAGGCGGTTTATTATTCGGTAAGAATTATTGCCACGGTAATTGTGTTTGTTTTGCTTATCCGCTATGTTTCCGCCGCTACCGCCGGACTTTTGAAAAAGCCCACAAAATCAATTCTTATTTTAGGGCTTATGCCGTTTGTGTATTACGTTTTCGATTATGTAACAGGAGTATACACCGCCCTGCTTTACTCGGGAATTGAATCGGTGGTTGAATTTTTAGGCTTTATGATTTGCATTTTTTACATTCTTTTCATATTCCTGTATTTCAGAGAGTACGAGGAGAAAACCGAAGCCGAGCAAAAAAGCCGTATGATGAAGCTGCACCAGCAGCAGGTACAAAAGGAAATTGACACTATGCGCCGCAGCGAGCACACAGTCAGCATTTTGCGGCACGATATGCGGCATTTTCTGCTCACAATTTCCGCCTTTATTGAAAACGGCAATGATAAAAAGGCGCTCGATTACATAAATGACGTTATAAAAATAACGGACAGCACCGTAAACCACAGGTACTGCCCGAATAATACACTTAATATGATTTTAGCATCATACGAGGAAATAATGACCGAAAATCATATAGATTTCCGTTGTAATATAAATATACCAAAGACTCTCCCCTTTTCGGATGTGGATATAACCTCAATACTTTCAAATGCGCTTGAAAATGCGGTTCACGCGGTTTTAGGGCTGCCGCAGGAAGAGCGTATTATTGAGCTTTCGATAACCGAAAAAAGCGGGAAAATTCTTATATCGCTGTCAAACAGCTATGCCGAAATGCCTGTTTTAGAGGACGGCTACCCAATAGCCGAAAGCCGCGACCACGGCTTTGGCACGCAAAGCATACGCTATACCGCCGAAAAGCTGCACGGCAACTGCCGTTTTTCGCTTACCGACGAGCGCTTTGTATTACAGGTAGTGCTATAAGCCGATTAAGCCGCTTATATTTTTATCAAAAAATTCGCCCAGCGCCCCAAAATCCATTGCGTTTATATAATACGCCTCAAGCTTATCGTGCACAGCCTTAGCGGTGGAAAGTGTCTTTGCCGCCGTTATTAAAAGCTCATTTGCCGCCTTTCGGTTAAATTTCATTCTTTCGCGGCTCAAATGCAGCTGCTTTGTCACAACAAACCGCCTGGCGTGTATTCTTCTCTCATTGCTTTCAAATTTAATACAGCTGTTCTCGGTTACAACCGCCAGTCCCAATTCGGGAATAATAACGTGATCGGTTATAAGCGAGGGTAAAAACGGGTTTTTAAGCGTTATAATTTCATAGCCGCTGTTCAGCGCCCTGCTTCTTACCGCGTTTACAATAATATTTGCCGCACTGCCGTATTCATCGCTTATTATTACAAGCCGCTCTGCCTCGCCTGTTACCGTTTCGGGGTATGATACTACACCCACAGGCGTTATTCCGCCCACAAAGCGTACCCATTCCCGCCCTGCGGCGTTTTTCTTTTCGGGCAAAAGCTTTTTGCAAAGCCCCGCGGCAAACTGCTCGGTTTTGGTAATATCCGTGCAGGCAAGCGCGGTTTTATAATTATCCGTAAGCAAGGTGCCCGCCGCGCGCAAAAATCTTGCTGCCGACGCGTGCAGCGCTTTGTTTTTCAATGTAAGCCTTATAACCTCGCTTTTATGTTCGGCAAAGCTGTCATCAACCCAAAACTCGCCGAAATTCAGAATTTTCTCGCACACACCGGGGAACTTCGGGTCAACCGTATGCGGCGCGGTGCCGTCCATAATAACTATTTTTTTATCGGGTAAAATAACCGCGTCAAGCGAATCGGGGTCGGAGCTGCACGGGCAGCGCAAAGCCCTTTCGCCCTTATTTTCCGCCGCATCTGCAAAGCGCTTCATAAATGACGATTTTCCCGTTCCGGGTCCGCCCTTGATAATATACGCCCGCCACTCGCCGTCGGGCAAATAGGAATTATCAAACTCGGAGTAAAACCCCTCGCAGGAATTTGCAGCCAAAAAGTATTTTATATTGTTTTTCTTCATAAATCACCCTCCAAACATTATATATTATTCCCGAAAAAAGATTTTGACACAATACGGTAAATGTGGTAGAATTAAAAAAGAGTCGGTCAGACGGTTGCGGGCAGAAATGCCCGAGGAAAGTCCGAGCCCCACAGGGCAGAATAGCGGCTAACGGCCGCCGAGGGTGACCTTAGGGAAAGTGCAACAGAGATATACCGCCGCAAAAGGCTTAGAATTTTTTCTTTGACGGTGCCTCAGGCACCGCCCGTTTGCGGTAAGGGTGGAAAGGCGAGGTAAGAGCTCACCGGTTCCGCGGGAACGCCGGAACCCTGTAAACCCTATTCGGAGCAACGCTGAATGTAACTATACGCTTGCCCGGCGTGTTACGAAAAGCGGCTTGAGCGCAGGGAGCAATCCCGCGTCGAGATAGATAACCGTCCGCGACAGAACTCGGCTTACCGACCGGCTCACCTCTATAAAAAAGCCCCGTATACGGCACTTGCAGCCGTGCGGAGGCAAATAAATCAATATTCCCCCGACAGATTGCCAAAAAATATACAGTCTGTCGGGGGTTAATTTTATTTTCTTATTCTGCCGGGTGTTACTCCGCGCTTTTTCTTAAAAACATTGCAAAAATAGTGCTCATCGGTAAAATTCAGCATATCGGCAATTTGCTTTACCGTAAGTGAGGAATTTTGAAGTAATTTTTCAGCCGTAGCTATTTTTTGCTCAAGAATATAGTTATAAACTGTAGCCCCGTATTCCCGCTTAAAAAGTCTGCCGAGTTGTGAAACTGAAAAGCCGAATTTTTCGGCTACAAGCTCCGCGTTTATTTTTCTGTAAATATTGCCGTCAATAAAGCTTTTAACATTTTCGGCAGTGCCCGTGTGTTTTTTTTCGGAATTTTCGGCTAAGCGCTGTATCATACGGTGAAAAATAATTGCGGAATAGCTGTTTATTTCGTTATCGGCAGGGTGCTTTGCAAGATAATCAAACAGCTCGTCAAATAAACCGCCTATATCGGTTTTCGGAAAATGTACCCGCTTGTCAATTCCGTATATCTCCGTAAGCCTTTCGCAAAGCTCGCCTGATACGTTCATCCATTTTTTCTTCCACGGCTCCTTTTTATCGGAATAATAACGGTGCTCAAAACCGGCAGGAAGTATATACACGTCCCCCTTTTCTATACGGTAGCTTTCACCTCCGCATATAACCGTTCCCGCACCCTTTTCAACATACTCTATAACATAAAGCTCAGAACATTCGCGGTATATTTTATAGTCCGCGTCGGGGCAGGTTATTCCGGCAAGAGTAAGTCTGAACGGAAGCTTATCGCTCATATCCGACGGCGGTATTAAAAAGATTTTCTCCATATGCTTAAAATCCTCACTTTTGTGCGTAAAATCCCTATTTAAAAACGTCTTTCGCAATGATATTATACAATAAAGAAAACTTAATTTCAAGCAAAAGGAGCAAATATTATGAGCACAAATATTATCCCGCGCCCCGAGCACCCACAGCCTATAATGAAAAGAGAAAACTGGCAAAATCTCAACGGCGAATGGCTGTTTGAATTTGATTTCGGTGTTTCCGGTGAGGAAAGAGGGCTTTACAAGCCCGAAAAGGCAGGTGAATACTCCAAAAAAATAACCGTACCGTTTTGCCCTGAAAGCAAGCTTTCAGGAATAAATTATAAGGATTTTATTCCGGCAGTATGGTACAAGCGCACAATAAGCATTACAAAGGAGCAGCTTGAAAACCGCGTTTTACTGCATTTCGGCGCGGTAGATTATGCCTGCACCGTATATGTAAACGGCAATAAAGCCGGCTGTCACTTCGGCGGGTACAGTTCGTTTGTGCTTGATATTACCGATTTATTGAAGATCGGCGAAAATGATCTGACCGTCAACGCAAGGGATAATGTACGCAGCGGCAACCAGCCCAAGGGAAAACAGGCGGGACTGTTTTATTCAAGCGGCTGCGATTACACCCGCACGACCGGAATCTGGCAAACGGTATGGCTTGAATTTGTACCCTCAGGCTACATAAAGACCGCAAAATATTACCCCGATATTGAAAACGGCTCGTTTGATATTGAGCTTAACGTTACCCGCGGCGGCAGGCTTACCGCCGAAGCATTTTTTGACGGCAGAGCGGTAGGCAGCGCTACAAAAGAGATTAAGGGCAGATATGCAAGATTTACCCTACCCCTTGCAGAAAAGCATTTGTGGGATTTAGGCTGCGGAAATCTTTACGACCTGAAATTCACGCTTGAAACCGACGGCGGAACCGATATTTTGTCAAGCTATGCGGGCTTGCGCGAGGTACGGATTGACGGCTTTAAGGTGCTTATTAACGGCAAAAGCGTATTCCAGCGCACCGTTCTCGACCAAGGCTTTTACCCCGACGGAATTTACACCGCGCCGAGCGATGAGGCTTTAAAGCGCGATATTGAGCTGTCAATGCAATTAGGCTTTAACGGCGCAAGACTGCACGAAAAAATGTTTGAGCCGCGTTTTCTTTATCACTGCGATAAAGCCGGCTACCTTGTTTGGGGCGAGCACGCCAACTGGGGGTTGGATATTAACAGAGAAAGCTCACTTTTAAACTTCCTGCCCGAATGGAGCGAAACAGTCGAGCGCGATTTCAACCACCCGGCAATAATCGGCTGGTGCCCGTTTAACGAAACCTGGAATCAGACAAGTCAGGCGGCGCACCGAATATTAAGGGCTGTTTATGACGAAACAAAACGCCTTGACCCCACGCGACCTGTTATCGACGTTTCGGGAGCATACCACGAAATAACCGATATTTACGACCAGCACGATTATGACCAAGACCCCGAAAGCTTCGGTAAATCCTATGCCGGCTATAACGGCGAGGAGGAAAGCTTTAATTTGTTCTTTAAGGATAAACAGGTATATATTCCGCAGCTGCCGTTCTTTTTAAGTGAATTTGGCGGAATTAAGTGGATTCCCGAAAGCAATCGCAGCAGCGCCGCCGACAACTCCTGGGGCTACGGTGACGCACCTGCAACCGAGGAGGAATTTTTCACCCGCTATGAGGGGCTGACCGCCGCTCTTTTAAATGCCCCTAATATCATGGGCTTTTGCTATACACAGCTTTACGATGTAGAGCAGGAGGTAAACGGTCTTTACACATATGCGCGCGAAAAGAAATTCGCCGATTATTCAAGAATTATCGCCGCAAACCGTAAAAAAGCCGCCATTGAAGAATAGCCGCACAGTATAATTTATCCGCCCGCTTACAGAGCAGTCTGTCAGCGGGCGGATATGCTTATCCTGTCTTTCGAATATTCTCATGCGTTGACCTGCAGAGTAAATATCGATTTTAATATTTTTTATTTATGTTGAATTTTTTTGGAGCAAAATTTATTTACGCCTTTTGGGATATAACAATTCTTTAAATAGTCCATACAAAAAGCCTATTATTATATGCATTGTTTTTCTAATTCTTCCTTATACCAATCTTCAAATTCAACATAACCGCGATTATTGTCTATTATTTTAGCCCATTCCATAATTCCGAACAGAAAAAAGCTTGGGTCAACAGAAGTTTCTCCATAGTGTTTTCCGAAAAAATGAATTGCCAAATAACCTGAAACCGTTTTTTCGTCAAAATTCACATCACCAACCCTATTTCCCCGTGTCATTCCTTTTCTTGCCTTGCCGCCGTTTGCTTTTATAGCGTCAGAAACGCAATTAAATATTTCAAAGCTGTATGTTATATTAACGGGCAGCGCGTCAGTTGCAAATTCAGTTCCGTTTTTTATTGCATATACCTGGTGTTCTGTACCGTCGTAAGTATGATAGGTTGCGCACCCTCCGTTTTCAATTAATTTATTTCTTATTATGTCGGCTGCCGTGTGACCGTTGTTACATATTAAAGTATTTTCCATATTTACTACCTCGGTATTATTTCTTTCTTTTATTTGCAGTGCCGCTAACAATTCAAAGAGTTTCTTTTTAGCTAAAGGATAGGATATATTCATACGATTTTGCAGTTCCTTAAGATTACCCTCGCAAGCTAAAAATATCTCTAAGAAATTCAGTTGTTCCTTATCAAGCAAATCATACTTGCTTATCTCAAATTCGTTTTTTAATTCCAACCCGCATTTTTGGCATTTGAGAGAAGATATGTATAGCTTTTCATTGCAGGCGGGGCATTTGGTTAAAATACTATTGTTCATTCATATTACCTCCTTGACTATATTATAGCATATTTTTTATATTTGTCAATACTGGAATAAATAATTTTAATTCTTGTTATATGAAATAGTAAATGAACTATTAAATTCATATAAAAGACTTATACTCTGAAAGTACAAAGCATATACCTTTAAATAAATATTATATATGATCTACGTTTTTGCTCCCGAAAATAATTAAACTAAAACCTATGGGTAGGCTTTATTGTTTGAGGGGTAATCATTTTCTTTGCCGTCCGGTTACCGGAGCAGCAGAAATTCACAGCCATGTAAAGGGTAAAATGAACGGCTGCCGCGGCTGCCGACATGCCTTGCTCTTTCTGCTATTATGCAAATATGGCGTGAAAGCCGATTTTCGCCTTTCACGCCATTTATCACTTTGCTTTTTTATACCGTATTTTGGACTTTACACATAATTTGAAGAAGAACCGTGTATTCTCTGCCTTTATATACCGCATTAGCCCTGCCGTTCACTGTTATTATAAGTTACATTTATATCCAAAGACTCACACCAACCTTCACTTGCAATTTTTATGCATATTAGGGCTAAATAGCAATACCTCCGCAAGCCCCACTTATTCTTCCTTTGCCTTGCTTTCCTTATAAATTTTTTTATAATCGGTCGGGTCGTATTCGGCTAAGAATATTTCCCACTGCTCATCGGAAATATCGTTTGTATTAACGCTGTAAAGCGCGTAGAGGTTATCCAATACCTTTTTATACTGCTTTTCGGTTTTAATGCGCGCCCTCACCGCTATAACGGTTGTGGCAGCCATTAAAATTACAAGAATTAAAAGCGGAGCGAAATGCCGCCAGAAATATGAAGGCGTAAAGCCCATAACGCCGAGCGAGTCCTTCATAATAGACCCGAAAACCACCACCAGCATAATTTCGGGCAGTACACTTAATATTCCCGAAACAAGCTTAAACCGCGTAAAGCTTAAAACATAACCCGCAATTATAAGCACCGTACAAACGATAACAGTAATAAGCGAATTTAATATGCTTTTGAAATTATCCGTGCCAAGGCGTGTTAACAGCATACCGCATATAAACAAAAGATTTATACCCATAGTGTAAATAAAAAGCAAGGTATAGCTGACTCTCAGCGCCTTATACAGCTTTCCGTCTGTTTTGGCGTATGTAATACCGTGCTTTTCCTCAATCATTCTGACGCGCTTTAAAACGCTTTCCTGCATTTTCATTATTTTTCGCCGCCTTTTTCAATTTCAAAGGAATCAATTATTTTTTCCAACATTTTAAAATTCTTTTTCATATAAGAGGGTTGAGATGAAAATGTCACCCAAAAGAATTCGTCGTTTTCCTTAAACTCAACATAGCAGAAATACTGGTATATCTTTGCGCCCTCATACTCCGCCGAATAAAGCTCGGCGGTTATATTTTTATCGGTTGATGTAAACTCGGGTGTATGCTCCAGCTTTTGAATATTTCGATAGCGCTCCATATTATCCTTTGATTGCTGCGACAGAATATCCGTAACATTGGCACTGTCGGCAAAATCGGAGCGGTAATAGCCGAAAATTCCCATACCTACCGAGCTGTTTTCGCAGTACCAATCAAGCTCGGTGTCCTTGTTATCCTCTTGCCAGTCATCGGGCGTGCTGAATTTTAAATTAAATTTTTCAACCCTGAACTCTTTAAATTTTTCCGCCTTTGCGTTAACATACGTAACATCCGAAGAAGTATCGCCGCCGCTCGTACATCCCGCAAACACAAGCGCGCAAAGAAAAGCGAGCAGGGCTGCCGCCGCTTTTTTAATTCTCAAACCGTTCATCCCCTACAGTTTTATTTTCCCCTTAAAATTCTCTGCACCCTCGGGTGCAGCATATGCATATAAACCGCCGCCATACGCGAAACGGCAATATCGTAAAACACAAACACAGCATTACCGAGCAGCAGAAAAATATACTCGCTGTATTTTCCAAATTCACCGAATTCCTCTACCGATACGCCGAAAGCGCGCGCCAAAATGAAATATACCGCAATAATTGCCGCATTGAAAACCGCAAGCTTTAAGACCCACTCGGTAATACGGCTTTTGCGCCTGTCAAAAACCGCCTTTAAAATGGGGTAATACCCGAAAAAGCAGATATACAATAGCTTGCCCTCCGGCTCGGCAAACAGAAATACAAGCACCGAAGCGGCTATATACGCGCCCAGCGCCCATTTGTACCCCGCCTCGATTACCGTTATCATTATAAGCAAGCCCGCAACGGCAGGCACTGCGTAGGTTAAATACGGAAAATAGGAAAGCAGCATAAAAACCGCCGACAGCGCCGCAATTATTCCGCAGAATGTAATTTTAACCGTTTGTTTCATATCAGCAGCATGGTATCAGGTCGCCGCCCATGCACTCGCAGCAGCAATCGGCGCAAATAAGCCCCTGGCAAACATCGCACGCGCTGCAGCTGCCGTTTCCGCCGTAGCTGCGGTAGGGGTTATACTGTCTTCCCTGCTGGCGCGCGGCATTTTGCGCCGCGTTTTGGTACTCGGGGTTATTCGGGTTCATCCTTGCGGCCGTGGTGAAACTTGTAAACGCCTGGTCAAACCAGCCGCGGCGATAAAGCACCGTACCGTTTAAAAAATACCACTCGGCGTCCCGCTGCTGCGGCGGTACGCCGTCAAGCACCTCCTGCGCCTGTTCAAGCCTGCCCTGATTTATAAGGCTGCGCACCTCGGGGAAAGACGAAGCCGCATTTGCGTTATACGCGCTGCCGCCCGATGTCTGCCCCGCGCGGCGGGAGTTCATAATCTGGTCGTAAGCGTCATTTATCTCCTTCATCTTTTCGCCCGCTAAATCGGAAAGCGGGTTATCGGCGTAATTATCGGGGTGGTATTTCCGCGCAAGCTCTCTGTAAGCCTTTTTAATTTCCTCGTCGCTCGCGTTTTCGGAAACGCCCAGTACCTCATACGGATTTGTCATTTTTGCCAAGCTCCTTTTTGAATGTATCCTCAAGTCCTAAATAGATTATATTTCCGAGCAGGGACCTGTATTTTTTAATATCCAACAGCTCAAACGCCTTGCCCGCCTCGTTAGCGCAGAAATAAAGCTGCGGCGTTATGCGGTTTTTCGCATATTCCGCGGGGTCGCCCTCGCAGGTATATGCAAGGCAGTTGTAAGAGCCGCTTTTAATATCGTCGGGTAAATCGCACGCCGCGTCAAGCAAATATATATACCTGCCTATGCAGTAGCCCAAGCGGTCAAGCACCCGTTTTTGCGAGGGGTTCTCACTGCAAAGCTGCAAAATTCCCGAAAGTAATAGCGCCGTTGGGTCGGCGGCGGCGTCTAATTCACGGCAGCCCGCCTTTTCAAGCGCTGTTTGCGCCGCTATATAATCGGAAATTATTTTTTCAAGCTGCGGGTACTTTTTCGCGGCTTTTTTATTTGCCCTTTTAAAAAGCGGCTTAATAATAATATACCCTATTTTCTTAATTCCCTTTTCATCGGATATATTATCCAAAAGCTTATAGTAGCACATTATCATTGCCGCCGCAGCGGGCATATAAAGCGGCTCGCTGTTTTTGCAGTAGTTACACTTTTTTAAGGGGTTGAAAAAGCACCTGCCGCGTTCTACGGGGTCGCACCCGCTTTTAAGCGACATATTAAGCAGCGCCAAAAAGGTGAAATCGTAGCTTAGCGTAAAGCGCGACCACAAGCCGTACTCCCGCCCCATAAGGCGGCAAAGTGAGCAATAAACCGCCTTGTAGGTCTCGTATTCCTTAATTTTAAGCTCCGGCTTGCAAGCCCTTACATACCCGAACAAGCATTTTCACCCCATTTGTTTCATTTTATACGCTGAAAACGCACGTTTGGTGAATAATGTGTAAATTTAAAGCAGTTTTTTCAAGAACTTTCCCGTGTAGGATTTTTCGCAGGCGGCTATTTTTTCGGGCGTTCCCGCGCATACCACCGTGCCGCCCTTATCGCCGCCCTCGGGTCCTAGGTCCACAATATAGTCAGCAGTTTTAATAACGTCCAAATTATGCTCAATTACAAGCACGGTGTTTCCGCCGTCCACAAAGCGCTGCAAAACCTCAATCAGCTTATGCACGTCCGCCGTGTGCAAGCCCGTTGTGGGCTCGTCAAGAATATAAACCGTCTTGCCCGTGCTGCGCTTTGAAAGCTCCGCCGCTAATTTTACGCGCTGCGCCTCGCCCCCCGAAAGGGTGGTTGCGGGCTGACCTATTTTAATGTAACCCAGCCCCACGTCGAAAAGCGTTTTCAGCTTGCGGTGAATACGCGGTATGCTCTCAAAGAAGTTCATACCCTCTTCAACCGTCATTTCAAGCACGTCGTAAATGCTCTTGCCCTTGTAAAGCACATTCAATGTCTCGCGGTTGTACCTTTTGCCGCCGCACACCTCGCACGGAACGTAAATATCGGGCAAAAAGTGCATTTCTATTTTAAGAATACCGTCGCCCTGGCAGGCTTCGCACCTGCCGCCCTTAACGTTAAACGAGAACCGCCCCGCGGTGTAGCCGTGGGTCTTTGCGTCCTTAGTAGATGCGAAAAGCTCGCGGATATCCCCGAAAACGCCAGTGTATGTGGCGGGGTTTGAGCGCGGCGTTCTGCCTATGGGCGCCTGGTCAATATTTATTACCTTATCAAGGTTTTCAGTACCCTCAAAGCTCTTGTACGCCCCGGGTATGGTCTTCGCTCGGTTCAAGCGATTTGCAAGCACCTTGTAAACAATTTCGTTCACAAATGAGGATTTACCGCTACCCGAAACGCCCGTTACGCAGGTGAATGTGCCCAGCGGAATTTTAACGTTTATCTTTTTAAGGTTGTTTTCCGCCGCGCCCTTTATTTCAAGGAATGTGCCGTTGCCCTTGCGCCTTTTTGCGGGCACGGGTATTTTTCTGCGCCCCGTAAGGTAATCGGCGGTTATAGAGTCGGTGCACTTTTCAAGCTCGGGCACCGTGCCCGAAAATACTATATTGCCACCGTGAATACCCGCTCCCGGGCCTACATCCACAATATAATCTGCGGCGCGCATTGTGTCCTCGTCGTGCTCCACCACAATAACGGTGTTTCCAAGGTCGCGCAGCCTTTTAAGGGTGGCTATAAGCCTGTCGTTATCACGCTGGTGCAGCCCTATGCTCGGTTCATCGAGTATATAAAGCACACCCATAAGGGATGAGCCTATTTGCGTTGCAAGCCTTATTCGCTGGCTCTCGCCGCCCGAAAGCGTACCCGATGAGCGCGAAAGGTTAAGGTACTCAAGCCCCACGCTTTCAAGAAAGGTAAGGCGCTCGCGTATTTCCTTTAATATCGGCTTTGCAATCATACCGTCGCGCTGCCCAAAGTTCAGGGTATTTAAAAAGGCAAGCTCGTCCGTTACCGATAAATCGCAAAATTCCTTAATGTTTTTGCCGCCCACCGTAACCGCTAAATACTCGGGCTTCAGCCTTGCACCGTGACAATCGGGGCAAGGGCGCTCGGTCATATAGCTTTCAATTTCGGCGCGCGCGTAGTCGCTTGTGGTTTCTTTATAGCGGCGTTCCAGGTTATTTATAACTCCCTCAAACGGCGCTTCATACTGCCCGCCGCCGAATGTGCCGCTGCGCTTTAGTTTCAGCTTTACACCGTTTGTGCCGTAAAGCACGGCGTGCTTAACTTCATCCGATAAATCCTTGTAGGGCGTGTTTATATCAAAGCCGTAGTAATCGGCAAGTCCGTTGTAATACATTGTGGCAATGCTGCCCGAATCGGGGTAAAACCAAGAGTTTACCCCCCAGCCCGAGGCGCGAATGGCGCCGTCTAACAGCGATTTTGACTCGTCGTTTATAACAAGCTGCGGGTCTACTTTCATAAAAATGCCAAGCCCCGTGCAGGTGGGGCATGCGCCGAACGGACTGTTAAAAGAAAACATTGTGGGGGTAAGCTCGGGTATGCTGACTCCGTGCTCCTCGCAGGCAAAGCTTTGCGAAAATTGCAGCTCTTCCCCGCCTATCACGTCCACCGTAACCGTACCGCCCGAAACTGCCGCGGCAGTCTCAATACTGTCGGCAAGGCGGGAGCGCATACCGTCCTTTACAACAAGCCTGTCCACCACAATTTCAATGCTGTGCTTTTTATTCTTTTCAAGTTTTGTTTCTTCGGATAAATCGTAAATATTCCCGTCTATTCTGACCCTTACATAGCCCTGCTTACGCGCGTTTTCAAGCTCCTTTGCGTGCTCGCCCTTTCTGCCCCTTACCACTGGCGCGAGAATCTGAATTTTGCTGCCCTCGGGCAGGGCGGCTACTCTGTCTACTATTTGGTCGGTGGTCTGCTGGCTTATCTCTTTGCCGCAAACGGGGCAGTGCGGAACGCCCACCCGCGCATATAAAAGCCTTAAATAATCGTATATTTCTGTAACCGTGCCAACTGTAGAGCGCGGGTTTTTGGATGTAGTCTTTTGGTCTATCGATATTGCGGGAGAAAGCCCCTCAATGCTTTCAACATCGGGCTTTTCCATTTGCCCCAAAAACTGGCGCGCGTAGGAGGAAAGCGACTCAACATACCGCCGCTGCCCCTCTGCGTATATGGTATCAAACGCAAGCGACGATTTACCGCTGCCCGAAAGCCCCGTGAAAACTATCAATTTATCGCGCGGCAGGGTCACGTCCACATTTTTAAGGTTATGCTCGTTGGCGCCCTTTATTATTATTTTATCGTTAGCCATAAATTTATCCCCTAAATGCCGAGTATGGATATTGCAATGTTAAAGTAAATGAAAAGCGAAATTGCGTCCACAATCGTGGTTATAAACGGGCTTGCCATAACCGCCGGGTCAAAGCCCACCTTTTTTGCGAGTATGGGCAGCGTACAGCCGACAATTTTCGCCACAATAACGGTGAAAAATAATGTCAGGCACACAACCGCTATTTCGGCTATCTGCTTGCCCGGGTCGAAAGAGTGCAGCATTAAATAGTCCACCAAAATCATTTTTACAAAGTTAACAAGCGCCAGCGCCGTGCTGCACAAAAGTGCCACGCGTACCTCTTTCCATATTACCTTGAAAATATCACGGAACTCAATATCGCCGAGCGAAATACCGCGAATAATGGTAACAGAGGACTGACTGCCCGAGTTTCCGCCCGTATCCATAAGCATGGGTATAAAGGCTATAAGCGCGGGCAGCACCGTCAGCTTTTCTTCAAAATTGGATATTATGGCGCCCGTAAATGTGGCGGAAATCATAAGCAGCAAAAGCCACGGTATGCGCGCTTTAAAGGTGGAAAACACGCCCGTTCTGAAATAGGTGCGGTTAGAAGGCAAAATAGCCGCCATTTTTTCAATATCCTCGGTTGCCTCCTCTTGTATAACGTCGATAGCGTCGTCAACCGTTACAATGCCCACAAGGCGGTTTTCCTTATCCACCACTGGCAGCGCCATAAGGTCGTATTTTTCAAACTGCCCCGCAACCTCTTCCTTATCGTCAAGAGTGTTAGCGTATATAATGTTTTCGTCCATTATGTCGGAAAGCACGCAGGTCTTGCTGTTCAAAAGCAGGTCCTTAACCGTAACTATTCCGAGCAAATGGCGGCTGCGGTCTATAACGTAGCAGGTGTATATGGTTTCGGAATCAATACCTATCGCGCGTATGCGGTCAAACGCCTGCTCCACCGTCATATCCTTTTTAAGGTCTATATACTCGGTGGTCATAATGCTGCCCGCGCTGTCATCGGGGTATGCCAGCAGCTGATTTATCATTTTGCGGGTTTTAGGGTCTGTCTGGCTTAAAATACGCTTTGCCACCGTTGCGGGCATTTCATCGATAACGTCAACGGTATCGTCCATAAACAGCTCATCCATAACCTCTTTCAGCTCGGTATCGCTGAACGCCTCAATAAGCAGCTGCTGCATATCGGGGTCCATTTCAACAAAGACCTCGGCGGCAAGCTCTTTGGGCAGTATTCTGAAAATAACCGGCAGCTCCCGCTCGGGGATATCCTCGCATATCTGCGCTATATCAGCAGGGTTCATTTCCGAAAGCAGTTCTCGCAATCGCGCGTACTTCTTCCCGTCTATCAATTCAAAAATGTTTTCTTCCTGCATGTTGATATCCTCCTTCTTGCGGTATTTGCCTAAGCCTACTTGATTTGTTTTAAGTTGAGTTCTTCGAGCGGTTTTAAGCCTAAAGACGCGGCAAAATCATACGCGTTTTTCTGCATTTCGGTGTTAAGCAGCATATCGGGCGAGTGTGCGTCGCACCCTATAATTACATCATTCCCGACTTTTGCGGCAATTTTAAAAAATCTTTCCGACGGATAGTGCCGTCTGCCCATAAGCCCCAGCATGTTTATTTCAAGCGGAATTCCGAGCGCTTTTGCAGCCTCGCAAAGCCGCTCGTTTTCGGTGTAGTACCAGTCGGCATCCGATAAGCAGAGAAACACGTCGGGGTGGGCAATATAGCTGAAACAGCCCGTGTTCATGCCCTCTGTAACCTCGTCAACATATTTTTTAAGCATTTTTCTGTCGCTGCTGCCCGAGCCTACATAATAACCGCCGTCCTCGTTTTCCAAAAAGTGCTGACCCATTATCATATAGTCAACGCCGTGTTCTGTGCAGAACCTTTTAAGTTCGGGAAAAAGCGACGGGAAATACTCTGCCTCAAAGCCTGTGTAAATCTTTATTTTCCCGCTGTATTCCTCTGCTAAATTCTTAATACAGCTTACATATTCGGGCGCCTCGTCGGGGGTCATTCTCATACCTGAAACATAGCCGCTCTTAAAATACTGCGGCGTATGGTCGGAAAAGCCGAGAATTTTCATTCCGGCGTCAATCGCGTTTTCAATATACTCCCGTTCGTCCCCTACGGCATGGTGACACCGTACCGTATGCGTATGATAATTTGCTTTCATAAACTCGCCTACCTTCAACTTATCAATTATACACCCAAAACTGACAAAAAGCAAGTTTATAAACTGTTAATATTATATTAAGTCAAATCTTCGTCATTTGTAAAATAGGTATTTACATTTTATAATGAGCGATATATAATAACAGTGTTATTGATAATAGCTATATAGCTATTTTTTACTTACAAGGTGTTTTTCCGCCGCACGTGTCAGCGGAAAAACGGAAATGCGGCGAGAACGCCGCAAAAACTAAATTTGGGATTCATCAACAAACTGGGGGCTGTCGCAAGAGCAAAAGAATCGCAAGCGACAGCCCCATTTCTGTTTCTATGCTATTGTAAAGATTTAAAAGCAGCTCTGCCTTTACTGCCAAGCTTCAGCTTTTAAAGCATTATTTTCCTTCGCGCAGCTTATTGATTTTATCCCTTAAATATGCCGCGTGCTCAAATTCAAGTATTTTTGCCGCCTGCTTCATTTCGGCGGTCAGGCGCTTGATTTCCGCCTCTTTTTCAAGCCTTGACATTTTGGAAATCGGCTTTTCGTTTTTAACCTTCTGCCCTATTTCTATTATATCGCGCACGTCCTTAATAACGGTCTTAGGCGTTATGCCGTGCTCGGCGTTATAACGGCTTTGAATATCGCGGCGGCGCTCGGTTTCGCTGATAGCGCGCTCCATAGAGTCGGTTACACTGTCGGCGTACATAATAACCTCGCCCTCGGCGTTTCTGGCGGCTCTGCCTATCGTCTGCACAAGTGATGTTTCGCTGCGCAAAAAGCCTTCCTTATCCGCGTCGAGTATCGCCACCAAGGAAACCTCGGGAATGTCAAGTCCCTCGCGCAAAAGGTTAATACCCACAAGCACGTCAAACTCACCAAGGCGCAAATCACGTATTATTTCCATACGCTCCATTGTGTCAATATCATAGTGCATATACCGCACCTTTATACCGAGGTCATTGAGATACTCGGTTAAATCCTCCGCCATCTTCTTTGTAAGCGTGGTTATAAGCACGCGCTGCTTTTTGGCAGTGCGTATATTTATTTCGGAAACAAGGTCGTCTATCTGCCCCTCAGTCGGGCGGACGGAGATTTTCGGGTCAAGCAGCCCGGTTGGTCTTATTACCTGCTCGGCAATCTGCGCCGCGTGGTCCTTTTCAAACTGACCGGGCGTAGCCGATACAAATATTGCCTGATTGACGTGGGCATAAAATTCCTCAAAATTAAGCGGGCGGTTATCAAAGGCAGAGGGCAGACGAAAGCCGTATTGCACAAGGTTTTCCTTACGCGCCCTGTCGCCGCCGTACATTCCGCGCACCTGTGGCAGCGTTACGTGCGATTCATCAACAAACAGTAAATAATCGTCGGGGAAATAGTCAAGCAGGGTCGAGGGTACGCTGCCGGGCGCTCTGCGCGAGAGCACGCGGGAATAGTTTTCAACCCCCTTGCAGGTGCCTATTTCCCTTAGCATTTCAATATCGTATTCGGTTCTCTGCCGTATTCTCTGCGCTTCTATAAGCTGCCCGTTTTCAGTGAAAAAGCTCACGCGCTCCTCCATTTCTTCCTTTATTTCTTTAAGCGCGTCCTCCAGCTTATCGTGCGATACAATATAGTGCGAGGCAGGGTAAATAGCCGCGTGCGAAAGCAAAGCCTTAACCTCACCCGTCACGGTGCTTATCTCGCTTATACGGTCAATTTCATCACCGAAAAATTCTACCCGTATAGCATTTTCCTGCGAATTTGCGGGGAATATTTCCACCGTGTCGCCCCGCACCCTGAACTTATTGCGTATAAAGTTTATGTCATTCCGCTCATACTGCAAATCCACCAGCTTGCGCAAAAGCTCGTCGCGGCTTTTTTCCATTCCCGTTCTGAGGGATATTACCATACTTTTGTAATCTATTGGGTCACCGAGAGAATATATGCAGGATACGCTCGCCACTATTATAACGTCTCTGCGTTCCGACAGCGCGCAGGTTGCGGAATGGCGCAGTTTGTCTATTTCGTCGTTTATCGCCGAGTCCTTTTCAATATAGGTGTCGCTGCCCGGTATATACGCCTCGGGCTGATAATAGTCATAATAAGATACAAAGTATTCCACCGCGTTTTCAGGGAAAAATTCGCGGAACTCCGAGCACAGCTGTGCGGCAAGGGTTTTGTTGTGGGCTAAAACAAGCGTCGGGCGGTTGACATTTGCGATAATGTTCGCCATTGTAAAGGTCTTGCCCGAACCCGTAACGCCCAGCAAAACCTGCTCTTTTAAGCCATTTTCAACGCCTTTCGTCAGTTTTGCTATCGCCTCGGGCTGGTCGCCAGTAGGCTTGTATTTTGAATGTAAAATGAATTTATCCGGCACATAACTCACCTTTTATAATGCTTACTTTTTATCCGTAATACAGTATAACACAAAATCGTATATAAGTAAACACATAGACAATACAATTCCTTCTATTCCTCTACCGCATACGCAATATTTTCAATATCGCAAAGCGACGAAATATCAAAATCAATACGCTTATCTATTACAATATTCATACCTATATTCCCGTTTTTCTCGGATTTCGGGGCGAAAATCTGGTAGGTAAAGCTTTCGGGGATTACCTCGCGCAGCCTTGATAAAACCGCGTTGACCTTATATAAATCGTCTATTTCGATATATATAACCTCGGCGCTTTTTCTTTTTCTTTCAAATTTTGCAAACAGTATTATTGTGCCGAGAAACAAGAGTGTTACTATAACCGCGCCGACATAAAAGCCGTAGCCGAGCGCCACGCCTATTGTGGCGGTAGCCCACACTCCCGCCGCGGTTGTAAGCCCGGTTATAACATTATTGTTTTTAAGAATTATCATTCCCGCACCCAAAAAGCCTATGCCCGATACCACCTGTGCGGGTATTCTGAAAACGTCGCCGTTATTGCCTAACATATTCGCAACATACATACTTGTCATACTCGTCATACAAGAGCCGAGGCAGACTAAAATATGCGTTCGCATACCCGCCGCTCTGCCGTGCCGCATACGCTCGCTGCCTATAAGAGTGCCTATTACCACCGCCGCGATTGACCGCAGCAAAACCTCAATTATATTATTCATACTGTACCTCACATAGTTATAATATATTTGCCTGCGCCGCGCCGTTTACCGTCCGCCAAAATACTCGGCAGCTCTTCAAGCGGCTCTGTTTTGTAAATCATTGATGATACGTCAAGCTTTCCGCTTTCAATAAGCTTGATTGCCGCGGGAAATGTATAGGGGTTTATGTAGGACGATTTTAAGGTTATTTCCTTTTTGAATATTTCAAACGGCTTTACGCTTATCTCGGCGTCGGGCTTCGTAAGCCCGAACATCATAACGGTTGAATATTTTCCCGCAAGGGCTATTGCCTGTTCAATAGTTTCGGGTCTGCCGACACACTCTATTACAACATCTACCTGCTCTAAGCCCTGCTTTTTAAGAGCCTCGGGAATATTATCCGCTTTAGGGTCAAGCGCTGTGTCCGCACCAAGCTTTAAAGCCTGTTCCCTCTTTTCCTTTATAGGCTCGATCGCTATAATATTTGCAGCACCCGAAAGCCTTGCCAGCTGCAGCATTATAAGCCCTATCATTCCGCAGCCTATAACCATAACCGTATCGCCGCACTTGATATTACAAAGCTCTATTCCGTGCAGGCAGCAGGAAACCGGCTCGGTCATAGCCGCCTGCTCAAAGGAAAGACTGTCCGCCACCTTATAAACCTGCGAAGCGGGTACGGCGCAATACTCTGCAAAACCACCGTCTACCGTTGTGCCGATACCTGTTATATCGGTACAAAAATGCCCTATTCCCCTGCGGCAAAACTCGCAGATGCCGCAAAGCTTATTGGGGTCTACGCACACCTTGTCGCCCGCAGTAACCGACTTTACATCTGTGCCTACCTTTACGACCTCGCCCGCAAATTCGTGACCCAAAACCGTGTTTTCGGGCGTGGGCGCGGCGCCCTCGTCGCCGCAGAATATATGTACGTCCGTTCCGCATATTCCGCAGGCGTGTACGCGCACCAAAACATCGTTTCTGCCGATTTCGGGTATATTTCTTTCTTCAACTCTTAAATCGTTTTTTCCGTAAAATACCGCTGCTTTCATTTCGTTATATCTCCTTTAATGCGGCTATTGCGCCGTGTTTTTCGGTGCTTTTGCCCGCAACATAAATTGCTTTTTTAAGATATTTTTCCGCCGTTTCGGGCGTGATATTGTAGGCAGTGCTTTTGTTATTTATCCATTCGCTTAAAAATGTTCCGAAGAATATATCACCCGCGCCCGTAGTATCTATAGTGTTTACCTTTTCGGCAGGCAGAGCAATATGCGCGTTATTCATATAAAGCGCCGCGCCCTTTGTGCCGTCGGTTACAAGAATTATTTTAACACCGTAAGAAAACGCCGCCTTTACCGCACTTTCCTCACTTCCGCCGAACAGCATTAAAAGCTCATCCTTTGCGATTTTAAGAATATCCACCTTATCAAGGTGCAGCTTCATCATCTCTATTGCGGTTGCTTTGTCTTTCCACAGCGGCTCTCTGTAATTCGGGTCGTAGGTTACAGTACAGCCCGCTTTTTTCGCAATATCAAGCGCATATTCGGTAGTGCTGCGCGCAGGCTCTGCTGTAAGCGATAAAGAGCCGAAATGGAATATTCGCGAATTTCTTATAATGTCCGCATTTATATCCTCTTTTTCAAGAAAGACATCCGCGCCGAAATTGCGGTAAAAGCTGAAATCGCGGTCTCCGTCACTGTTAAGCGCCACAAACGCAAGTGTGGTGTTGTGCAAATTATCGGTTATAAGCCCCTCGTCCGATACGCCCGCGTTTTTAAGCGTTTCGCGCAGAAAGCTGCCGAACATATCGTCCCCGACCTTGCCTATAAACGCCGCTTTTCCGCCGAATTTTGAAACGGTCGCCAGCAGATTAACGGGTGCGCCGCCCGCCTTTCTCGCAAAAATAAGGTCGCCTGCCGAGTCCGACCCCGACGGCGTAAAATCTATAAGTATTTCGCCTAAAGCCGTTATATCGTACTTCATAATTTTATCTCCTGCGGTATGGGTTTGTGGTTTTTGTAATAATAAATATTTTTAAAGCCGAGCCTTGAAAGCTCACATAAGGCATAATCAAAGCCGTGCGCTATGCGCTCTGCTGTGTGCGCGTCCGACCCCAAGGTTAAAAGATGGCCGCCAAGCTCCTTATACCGCTTTATTATCGGTATATCAGGCATAAGGGCGTTGTAATTTGTATCAAGGCAAGAGGTATTTATTTCCAGAGCAACACCTCGGTTTATTATCTCTTTCAGTATTATATCCGTTTTATCGGTAAATTCTTTCAAATCAACCGCTATTCCGTATTTTCCGCTTATGTATCTTAATGGGCAGGTCATATGCGAAAGCACGTCGAAATCTGTCGTTTTAATCATCTCAAGCATATCGTCAAAATATGCGGAAATATATTCGTTTATTTCGTTTTGCGAAAGAAAAGAAAAATCTATCCCGGAATACGGCTGTGTATAATTCTTGTACCTCACAGCGTGAACCGAGCCTAAAACAATATCAAAATCGCTGCCCGAAATCACTTCCTCCGCGTCCTTTTTATGCCATATTCCCTCGCCTATTTCAACCCCCGCAAGCACACCGTCACCCATTTCGTGCGCGCAAACGGCTGACTTCTTTATAGGCGTTTTTACATCCCTGTCGCCGCAAAATTCAATATCACAGTGGTCGGTAATCGCAAACCCCGCTATTTGCCTTTCCTTTGCCGCTTTTAAGCTGTCATACGGGTCACATTCGGAATCGTGTGAAAAATGCGTATGCGTGTGGCAATCGAAAATATTATGTGCAGGCATATTCGTCATTCCTCTATTGACAAATTTTAATATATGATATAATATACCTTTATAAGCGAACAATCAACAACCGCCGCAAAAAATGATTAAACGCTCAAAAAATTGAGCGTTAGGAGTTAAATATGAATAAAGAAAGAGAAAAAAGCATACTTGAAATTGCAATTAAGGAAAAATCAGTCACAGTAAAGGACTTAGCGCGAAGGCTATATTCAAGCGAGCCGTCTATCAGGCGTGATTTATGCAGTCTTGAAAAGCAAGGGTTACTGAGGCGTACCCACGGCGGAGCGGTGCTTAACGAAAACGCGCTTAATGAAATTAAAATTCCGTTTTTGATAAGAGAGCTTGAAAAAAACGATGAGAAAATTAAAATAGCACGAATAGCGGCAGATTTGGTAACGGATGAAAGCGTAATTTTCCTTGACGCCTCAACCAGCGCCTATTTTATGATTCCGTTTTTAACCGAAAAAAGAAATCTTATTGTTATAACCAACGGGATTAAAGCGCTCACGGCATTAAGCGAAAATAATATTAACTGCATAGGCACGGGCGGCGAGGTTATAAATTCCTGCCTTGCCTTTGTGGGAGAGGAAGCCCACAGGACTATTGAACACTACAACGCTGACTTTTGCTTTTTTGCCTGCAGAGGGATATCCGAAGACGGCAGGCTAACCGATATTTCACAGCCCGAAAACTTGGTAAGACTTAAAATGTTAGAGCACTCAAAGCAATCCTTTATGCTGTGCACAAGCGATAAAATGAATACGCTATACTATCATAACCTGTGCTCGGCTGATGATATAAGCGGAGTTATAAAGGCAGAATGAAAAATCACGAAAAATAAAAGCGACCCTAAGGCTTTAATACCTTTAAGGTCGTTTTTGCTTTATTATTATGTTCAAAAAAGCTTTTACTGGGCTTCCTCAAGGCTTTTAAGCTTGCTTATACAATCCTTGCAAACTGTAAAGCCCTCAAATTGAACACTATCTGCCAGTGAATCGCAGAAAATACAGGTAGGCTGGTATTTTTTAAGAATGATTTTGTCATCCTCCATATAGATTTCAAAGCTATCTATATCGTTTTCGACTTTAAGCTGTTTTCTGATTTCCTTAGGTATCACAACGCGCCCCATTTTGTCTACGGGTCTTATTATTCCGGTCGATTTCATTCATAACACCCCCTGTCATAGGGCATTATAACATAATACGCATAAAATGTCAAGATTAGACATTTTCAGCGGCAAAAGCCCTCTACCGTGTTTTTCATTTCATCCCAGTTTTCTTCCATTTCGGAAACAAGCTTTAATTGGGTGCGGCAACGAACGAGATTATGCTCGGCATATGCTGTTTTAAAATATGTATCGCCGTCTAAGTAATCTGCCAAAAAGCGCATACCACATTCAATCGTCATCATTTTTGCACCCTCGGGCAGCAGCATAATTTCGCTGTTTTTAAGCATACCGCCGCAGCCGTCAAGATACCCTGCGGCATATGTTTTGAACTTTTCAAGGCTGAAATGCACCTTTGAAAGGTCTTTCTCGTCCTCAGCCGCAGTGCTTGCGCCAAAGCGTATAGAATCGCCGAAATCAGTTACCGAATACCCCGGCATAACCGTATCAAGGTCTATAACGCACAGCGCCTTGCGCGTAGCTTTATCAAGCATTACATTGTTGCTTTTGGTATCGTTATGGCTTACTCTCAGCGGCAAAATCCCCTGCCTTTCACTGTCAATAAGCACAGAGTAAAAGCTGCTGCGCGCCTTTATAAATTCAATTTCATCTTGAACATTTTTTGCCCTGCCGAGCGCGTCTCTTTCAACAGCCGCAATAAAATCCGCAAAACGCTTGGGCGTATTATGAAAATCCGGTATAGTTTCATAAAGCTCGTTTACCGGAAAATCATCCAAAAATTTCTGAAACCTGCCAAACGCCACGGCGCACTGGTAAAAATCCTCGTTGCTTTCGGGCAATTCAAGGCAAATTGAATTTTCAATAAAATCATACATACGCCAGCAATTATTATCACTGTCGGTATAATACGCTTTACCGTCGCGCGTTTTCACAAGGCTTAAGGTCTCACGCTCGCCGCAGCCCTTTTCTCTTAAAAAAGCCGTGACCTTTTCAATATTGCTCATAAGCTTATCCGGCTCTTTGAAAACGTCGGTATTTACCGCCTGCAAAATATAGCGCTTTTCGCCGTTATCCGTTTTGTAGGCTGCCGAATATGTATCGTTAATATGACCGTTACCGTAAGGCTCGCAGCTTTTTAATATTCCCGAGGTTTTAAAATGCTCCAATGCGTTCAGTCTTTGTGCTTCGGTTCTTCTTTCCATTTATAATCACCGCTCCTTTTATTTAATTATATCCTTTAAGCGGCTGTGCGGTCAATTATTTATCGGCTAATATTTATATGTTATCGGTTCATATTAAAGCGTGTATTGATTTTAAAAAAATGCGCAGGTTATTTACCCACGCAGAATTTTCTGAAAATTTCATCCGATACTTCGTTAGTAACCCGCCTGCCCGTAAGCTCCAGCAATGCCGCAAGCGCGTCGTCCACGCAAACGCCCACCGCGTCCACCGTGTTGCCGTCATTCAGCGCCGCTATCGCCTCATTTATGCCGTCAAGCGCGCGTTCGGCGCAGGCGCGCTGCCGCTCGTTTATAAGCACGGCGGATTCAGGGTCAAGCCCCGCCGTTCCCGCAATATCGGCAATGGTGCTACAGAGCGCGTCATATCCCCCGCCGTTTACAGCCGAGGTTACAACAGTTCTGAAACCCGCAAACGCCGATATATCCGCATTACTTCCCATATCTGATTTATTAAGTATTACAACGGTATTTTTATGCTTTACAAGCTCCAAAAGCTTTTTATCGTCATTATCAAGCGGTTTTGTTATGTCAAACACCGCAAGCACAAGGTCGGCAAGCTCAATTCGTTTTTTCGCAAGCTCCACGCCTATGCTTTCAACACGGTCGTCGGTATCCCTTATTCCCGCAGTATCGGCAAGGCGCAGCATAATATCCCCCACGTTTACCGTGTCCTCAATAACATCGCGCGTGGTGCCCGCAACCTCGGTCACGATTGAGCGCTCCGCACCGCTCAGCATATTCATAAGGGTTGATTTTCCCACATTCGGCTTGCCCACTATTACCGTTTCAATGCCCTCGCGCAAAACTCTGCCCGCATTGTAGGTCAAAAGCATTTGCTCGATATCCTGCGCGCAGGCTTTAAGCGAAGATAAAAAGCTTTCTCGGTCAAGCCCCTCTATTTCCTCGTCGGGGTAATCGGAATAAACGGCTATCGCTGCGTCGGCAGATGTAAGCCTTGATATTATGCCGTCAATTTTTTCGCTTATCTTCCCCAAATGCGCCGCACGGGAAAGCCGCAGCTGCGACTCGTTTTTAGCCGAAATAAGCCCCATAATGCTTTCAGCCCTTGCAAGGTCTGTTTTTCCGTTTAAAAACGCGCGCTTTGTAAACTCGCCCGGCTCTGCGGGGAACGCGCCTTTTTTATATAAAAGCCGCAGCGTATCGCGCAGAATAAGCGCGCCGCCGTGCACCGATATTTCCACCACGTCTTCCCCCGTGTAGCTTTTGGGTGCTTTAAAAACAAGCGCTACTGCGTCGTCAATAACGGTATCGCCGTCCCTTATTTCGCCGTAAGCGGCGCTGTAGCCCTTTAAAGCGGAAAGCGGCTTGCCCGATACGGCAAAAAATACACTGTCGGCAATTTCAGCCGCCTTTTCTCCCGATATTCTTATAACTCCCACCGAGCCCTCACCCGGTGGCGTGGCAACCGCCGCTATTGTGCGTTCGGACATTTTTTCACTCACCTTTAAATTTGCCCCGGGTTTTTAAGCCCGGGGCAGTGTTTTTTGTTTCCCGTAAATTTTACTGTCTTCTGCAGCGGCAGCTGCTGAGATAAAGCGCTGCTACAGTGGCTATAAGCAGAATTATTCCGAGAATCGCAATCGGAACGATTGAAGACACTATAAGCTCCGCCGCGTATGCTCCCGCAATGGCTCCGCCCACAAAGAAGAGCAATACAAGCAGTATGAGCGCCACGGCGTGCGGGCACCTCATGCGGCAGCAGCCTGTTGTTAATCCTCTGTTATCGCACATAATTTCACATCCCTTTAATATTAGGTCATGACCATTCCCATTATATGCGCAAGTGAGGACAGGTGTAACACCGAAATTATTTCATAAACTCGTACATAGCGCGGTAGCACATATATACATCGAACTTTGCGGTGGTTTCAAAGGGCGCGTGCATAGAAAGCACCGGAACGCCGAGGTCAACAACATCAACCCCCATATTTGCAACGAACATAGCAACCGTTCCGCCGCCGCCTATATCTACCTTGCCCATTTCGCCCATCTGCCAAACTATATTTTCACGGTCAAGCAGCGCGCGAACCTCGGCTACATACTCGGCGGACGCGTCGGACGTTGATGACTTGCCTCTTGCGCCCGTGTACTTTGTAACAACAACGCCGTAATTTAAGAAAGACGCGTTTTTGCGCTCCATAACGTCCTGGAAAGTCGGGTCCATTGCGGCGTTTACATCGGCGGATAAACACTTTGAGTGCCTGAGTGCCAAGGTCGGGTCGCCGCCCTGCATTTTTGCAAGGTCGCCCACAACATAGCGCAAAAAGTCCGATTCAAGCCCCGTGTTGCCCATAGAGCCTACCTCTTCCTTATCGGTAAGAATTGCAATGGCTGTTCTTTCGGGCGTTTTAACCTCTAAAACAGCGGTCAAAGCGGGGTATGCGCAAACGCGGTCGTCCTGACCGTAAGCGCCTATCATAGAGCGGTCAAAGCCTATATCGCAAGCGTGCGCGGCAGGTACCATTTCAAGCTCGGCAGAGAGGAAATCCTCTTCGGTAACGCCGTATTTTTCATTGAGCAGCTTTAAAATATTCAGCTTTACAAGCTCGCTGCCCTTGTCATCCTTAAACGGGTGGCTGCCTATAAGCACGTTTAATTCCTCGCCCTTTATTCCCTCGTTCAGCGGGCGCTTTATCTGCTCGCTTGCAAGGTGAGGCAAAAGGTCGTTTATAACAAATTTCGGCTCGTCTTCCTTTTCACCCACCGAAACCTCTTTAACCGTTCCGTCCTTTAAAACAAAAACGCCGTGCAGTGCCAGCGGAACAGCCGTCCACTGGTATTTCTTAATTCCGCCGTAATAGTGGGTCTTGAAAAGCGCAAGGTCAACGTCCTCATAAAGCGGGTTGGGCTTTAAATCAAGGCGGGGTGAGTCGATATGCGCCGCAGTTATATTAACGCCGTTTTCAACCGGCTGCTTGCCTATTACCGCAAAGGCAACCGTTTTGCCGCGGTTGTTAAAGAAAACCCTGTCCCCAGCGCTGTACTTTTTGCCGTGCTCAAACTCGGTAAAGCCCGCCGCCTTTGCCATTTCCATTGCAGCCTTTGCCGCCTCGCGCTCGGTTTTTGCCTTATCAAGAAAAGCCTTGTAGCCATCACAGTAGCTGTCCGCCGCGTTTACAATGCTTTCATCACTGTAAAGTCTTCCGTTTTTGCGCTTGTAGGCAAGCTGCTCCCTTAAAAGTTCAGATGCCGTTTTTTCAGCCATTTATATTACCTCCGATAATTTTTTCCAATATATCTGAAAAGCGCTTATAAAACGCCTTTTCATCCGAATTGTTATAAAGAAAATAATCCGCTTTTTGTTCATAGTATTCGTCCGTTTTGCCCGCGTTTATTCTTAAATCAGCCGCGTCGGGGCTTAGTCCGTCGCGCCTTATTATGCGCTCTCTGCGTATTTCCGCATCGGCAGAAACCGCAATTACCGCAGTACATACCGAGTTAAGCCCGCTTTCAAAAAGCGTGGGCGCGTCAAGCAGAACGTTTTTGCCCTCAGCCTCCGCCAAAACCAGCTTTACTATATGCGGTAAAATTGTTTTATTTAAAAGCTCGGTTTTTTGGGGGCTTGCAAAAGCCGCCGCCGCTAAAGCCCTGCGGTCAAGCGAGCCGTCAGGAAAAAGTATTTCTTCACCGAAAGCGGCGACTAAAGCCTTTAAGCCGTCAGTTCCCTTTTCGGTTGCGACTCTTGCCAGTTTATCGCAATCAATAACCTGCAAGCCGAAATCTTTCGCTGCCGCCGCAGCCGTGCTTTTGCCCGCGCCCGTGGGTCCTGTTAAGCCTATAATTATGCTCATAACTTTATCACCCTGAAAGCCGCCGCGCGAATAAGGCGGTTATACACCGCAAGCCCTATTCCGCTTTTTGAGGGGGCGTGAACGTAAATTTCGGAAACGCCTAATTTATCCGCCTTGCGGAGCACTGCAAATACACTGTGGGCAAGGGTTTTTTCATCCTCCGCCGTGCCGTAGAAAAGGCGCGGAACGGTGATTTTTTCCCCGTCCTCATAAAAGCAGACCGCCGCGGCGTTCGGCTTGGAATTTACAAATTCGGCGAATTTTTCGCTCTCGCCCTCAACCAAATACGTTTCGGTTTTAGGGGCGTAATGCTTGTATTTCATACCGGGAGATGAAACCTTTTCCCCCTCGGCGGGCATTGATAAAACCGCTTTATCAAGCTGAATATTCGGTATTACGGTTTTAAGCTGTTCGGGTGTTACCGCTCCCGGTCTTAAAATTTTGGGCGGGTCGGTTACTAAGGTTATAACGGTGGATTCCACCCCTACCGCGCAATCCTTACCCATAACCACGGCGTCAATTTTGCCGTCAAGGTCGCCTATAACGCACTCGGCGCTTGTGGGGCTGGGTCTGCCCGAGGTATTGGCAGAGGGCGCCGCCAGCGGCACGCTCGCCGCTATTATATCCCGCGCGGTGGTATCAAGCGGCATTCTCACCGCCACGGTATCAAGGCCCGCTGACACGCAGGGCGGAATTTTATCGGTCCGCTTTAAAATCATTGTAAGCGGACCCGGCCAGAAAAGTTCTGCGCATTTATAGGCGCTTTCCGGTATATCCCGCGCTATTTCGTTAAGCACCGATATATCCGCAATATGCACTATAAGCGGGTTATCCTGCGGTCTGCCCTTAGCCTCAAAAACCTTTTTTACCGCGTTTTCATCATAGGCGGACGCCGCAAGCCCGTACACCGCTTCGGTGGGAATTGCAACGGTTCCGCCGTTTTTCAAAAGCTCCGCCGCGCGCGCTATGCTGTTTTCATAATTTTCCGAATCCGTTTTCAGTCTTTCGGTAATCATATCATTCCCCGTTTTCAGCCCGCAAAGCCTCGGTGCGGTAATAAGTGGTGAGCGCGTCTATTATTTCGTCAATATCGCCGTTCAAAATCTGCTCAAGCTTATAAAGGGTAAGCCCTATGCGGTGGTCGGTCACTCTGCCCTGCGGGTAATTGTAGGTTCTTATGCGCTCGCTGCGGTCGCCCGTGCCCACCTGCGACTTACGGTCGGAGGCTATTGCCGCGTCGTGCTCGCGCTGGGCTGCGTCAAGCAGGCGTGAGCGCAGAATTTTAAGGGCCTTATCCTTATTTTTATACTGGCTGCGCTCATCCTGGCACTCAACCACCGTTCCGGTGGGAATATGAGTGACGCGAATTGCGGACGAGGTCTTGTTTATGTGCTGACCGCCCGCACCCGATGAACGGAAGGTATCAATTTTAAGGTCGGCGGGGTTAATATCCAGCTCAACATCCTCCGCCTCGGGCAAAACCGCCACGGTAACGGTAGATGTGTGTATGCGTCCCTGCGTTTCGGTATCGGGCACACGCTGAACGCGGTGCACGCCGCTTTCGTATTTAAGGCGTGAGTATGCGCCCGCGCCCTCAATCATAAATACAATTTCCTTAAACCCGCCGAGCTCCGTTTCGTTGGCGCTTATAACCTCAATATTCCAGCGGCGTGATTCGGAATACATGGTATACATTCTGTAAAGCGTTCCCGCAAAAAGCGCCGCTTCCTCGCCGCCCGCGCCGCCGCGAATTTCCACAATTACGTTCTTTTCATCATTAGGGTCTTTCGGCAGCATAAGCAGCTTTAATTCGTCGGAATATTTTTCAAGGTTCGCCTTTGCCTCTTTCAGCTCTTCCTCGGCAAGCTCTTTCAGCTCCTTATCCCCGCCGTTTTCCGCTATTATTTGCAGCGCCTCTTTTTCGGCTTGCTGCGCCGATACATACTCGCGGTATTTTTCCACTATGGGTGAAAGCGCCGCGTGCTCCTTCATAAGCTTTGTGAAAAGCTCGGTATCAGCCACGGTCTGCGGCTGTGAAAGCTCCGCGCCTATCTGCTCATAGCGGCTTACAACCGCCTCCAATTTATTAAACATTGTCTTCTCCGTCTGTTCTTATTTTTTTTTTAAGGCTTTTTTCAGCCTTTGTGCGCGGCACCATTACCTCCCTGCCGCAGCCGTCGCATTTAAGGCGAAAATCCATACCTATTCGCAAAACCGAAAAGGTATTCGCTCCGCAGGGGTGCTTTTTCTTCATAAGCAGTTTATCTCCCACTCTTATATCCATTCGCGCACCTCGTTTTTGTTTTAATTATACATCTTTTCAGGCGGAAAGACAAGACCGAATTTAGCGCACAATACAAATGCAAAACCGGTTTTCAGGCATTTACGGGTTGTTTTTCTTCTGTAGGTTTTATAGTTTTATCGCCCTTTGAAATAACAAGCTTTAAAAGCACCGGCGTTACAAGCGCGGCCATAACCACGCACAGCACTATTACGGGGAACACCTTGGGGTCAATATTTCCGCTTTCAATGCCCTTTTGCGCCACCATAAGCGCAACCTCACCGCGCGCCACCATTCCCACACCTACGGTTAAGGACTCGTGCGGGGTCATTTTGCAGATTTTAGCGCCAAGCCCGCAGCCGATAATTTTAGTTATTACCGCCATTACCGCCAGCACCAGCGCGAAAACTATTATGTTCGGCGTTATGCCGTTAAGCTCGGTTTTAAGCCCTATTCCCGCAAAGAATACAGGCGAGAAAACAAGATACGATGCGGCGGTCACCTTTTTTGCCACATACTGGCGCGAATCGGTAACGTTGCAGAGTATCACGCCTGCAAAATATGCGCCGGTAATATCCGCCACGCCGAAAAATCTTTCGGCGCAAAACGCCATAATAAAACAGAAAGCCATTGCCCACACCGCTACGCGACGGCTTGTTGCGTGGTTTATTGCTATACGCTTGAACACCTTGTATACTATGAATCCGACCGCGGCGGTAAATATGAAGAACCCAAATATTTTAAGGGTTACAATTGCGGGGCTGACTGTGCTGTCGCTCATAGCCGATAAAATGCTTAATACCACTATACCTATAATATCATCAATTATAGCGGCGGAAAGCAGCGTTGCGCCCACCTTTGTTTTAAGCTTGCCCATTTCGTTTAGCGTTTCCACCGTTATGCTCACAGAGGTTGCCGCAAAAACAATGCCAACAAATGCCGCTTTCATAAAGCTTGCATACGAAAAACTGCGCGAGAAGAAAAGCCAGTAAACGCCGCCGCAGCCGATTATAGGCACAGCAACGCCCAAAACGGCTATTAAGCATGCGGCAGGACCTGTGTGCTTAAGCTCGTTTATATCCGTATCGATTCCCGCTATGAAAAGCAGCATTATAACGCCTATTTCAGCGGTTTTTGTAAGGAAATCCGATTCGTGGAGTATTCCTATTCCGCTGGGTCCCAAAAGTATGCCCGCAATAAGCGCGCCCACCACCTGCGGCAGATGAACGTGCGCGGTTGCAAGCCCGAAAATTTTCGTAAAAAGCAATATAAGCGCCAATGCAAGTAAATACCCGTATGCTCCCAAAATAAACAACCCCTTAAAGTATTTTTAAAACTATTATATTATACAACTTTCGGCATTTTTTGCAAGATGATAAAATTCATAAATTTTTTATTGACAAACGGCGCGTTACAGTGTATTATTTAACTGTACTATAAGGACTGATACAGTTTCGGGGAGGTGCGTTATGCTCAAGCTTAATTATAAAAGCGGTGTTCCTATTTGCGACCAGATAGTGAACGGCTTTGTGCGGATGAAGGCGCTGGGACTCGTTGAAAGCGGCGAGCAGCTGCCGAGCGTGCGCGCCCTTGCGGTGGAGCTGGGCGTAAACCCGAACACTATACAAAAAGCCTACCAGATACTTGAAAGCAGCAGCATTATATACTCGGTAAAGGGCAAGGGGTCGTTTATATCGGACGACGCCGCGGCGGATACCGCGGTTATAATGTCGGCAAAAAGAGATTTCCGCGCGGCGGTATCCGCCGCAGCTGAGCTGGGGCTTAAAGAAAAGGAGCTTTTGGAAATAGTTTCCGAAATGTTTGAAAAAGAGGAGGGCGCGAAATGATAAAGGCTGAAAACCTCACTAAAATATTCGGCGGCAAAAAGGCGCTCGACTCTGTAAACGTCACAATCGGCGAGGGCTCTATATACGGGCTTGTCGGCTCAAACGGCTCGGGAAAATCAACACTTTTAAGGCTTGCATCTGGCGTGTATATGCCCGACGGCGGCAGCATTACGGCAAACGGTGAAAAAATATTTGATAACCCGCAAATAAAAGCGCGCATTGCATACCTCGGCGATACGCCGTATTTTATGCCGAACGCCTCAATAAAAGAAACGGCAGATTTTTACCGCAGACTTTACCCCCGCTTTGACAACACGCTTTACAACCGCCTGCTTGAAATTTTTCCGCTTGATTATAAGGCTAAAATATCCACAATGTCAAAGGGTATGCAGCGGCAGGCGGCGCTTATAACCGCAATCGCCTCTTCACCCGATTATCTGCTGCTCGATGAAGCGTTCGACGGGCTTGACGTGGTTATACGCAAGGCGCTCAAGGGCATACTGGTAGAGGGCGTTACAGGGCGAAATATGACTACGGTTATCGCCTCGCACAATTTGCGCGAGCTTGAAGATTTGTGCGACAGCGTAGGGCTTGTGCATAATGGGCATATGGTCTTGAGCGATGAGGTGGACAGCCTTAAAAGCAGTCTGCATAAGGTTCAGGCAGCTTTTCGCGGTGTGCCAGACGTAACGGCGTTTTCGGGGCTGGACGTTATCAAAGCCGAGCGCAGCGGGTCGCTTTTGCAATTGATAGTGCGCGGCGATGAGGAAGAAATTATGAATTATATAAACCGGCTCTCCCCCATTTTTTCGGAATGTATTGAGCCGTCACTTGAAGAAACGTTTGTATATGAGCTGGAGGTGAACGGATATGACGTCAAAAGCATTGCCGAATAGCTTTCACCCCGCAAGGCGCTTGTTTGCCTATTCGCTCAAACGCACCTCGGGGCTTACCGTGCTTATGACGGTTGTAGCCCTGCTTGCCTGCCCCGTTTACACGCTGCTTAAAATCGAGCGAATTTATGAAAACACGGCTAAGACTTATAATCTGAACTCCGTAGCCCCCCTGCTTATGATGATAACGGCTATCGCCTCGGTCGCGGCGGCGCTGGTTTATATGTTTATAAACTTTGCGTTTCTTTACAGCCGCAGCTCAAGCGACTTTTTCCATTCATTACCCACCACCCGCACGGGACTTCTGTTTGCACGGCTTTTCGCCGGCATTTTGCCTATAATTATTCCCGTAACGCTGGTTTACGGCGCAATGTGCGGGCTCAAGCTTTCAAAATATGTTGAGTGCAGCATAAAGCCTATTTTAAAGGGCTATGCCTTTAATTTGCTTATACTGTTTGCACTGGCGGCGTTTTCGCTTATATTTATGATATGCGCCGGCAGTATTTTCGACCTTATTATCTCGTTCTTTACCTTTAATGTGGGCATAGTGCTGGTTCAGCTTATAAATTCCTCGCTTTGCCATAATTTTCTTTTCGGCTATCCCTACAATTATACCGAAAATATTGTAGACGCGTCATCTCCGTTTTGGTTTGCGTTTACTAAGTTCTCAAGTATTTTGGAAGGCGAATTACCCGCCCGCGCGGAGGTGCTTTTCGCCGTAAAGCTGCTTATAATCACCTTTTTCTCGCTTGCGGTAAGCGTTGCGCTTTATCGCGGCAGAAAGAGCGAAAAAAGCGGCATCTCCTATGCGTACAACTTCATATATATAGTGTGCGGGCTTATAGTCGGCGTTCTCGGCGCGTTCGGTGTGGGTTCTATATTCGCCGAGGGCGATATTAACCTTGTCTTTTGGGTATTTGCGGTTGTCGGCGGTGTGCTTGCGGCAATAACTTTCGGTGCAATTAACGACCGCGGGTTTAAAACAATTAAAAAATCCGCCATTATGGGCGCGGTATCCGTAGCGCTGCTTGGCTCGTTCACCGTGATACTTATAACCGGCTGCTTCGGTTACAGCAAGCGCGTCCCTGCCGCAAATAAAATAGAAAGTATAACCGTAGAGTTTACCGGCATGCAAATGACTGTGAAGGAGCCCGAAACGGTGCTGCAGCTCCATGGGAAAATAGTAAATAATGAAGACAACGGCGGGGATTACCTGAATATTGACTACACCCTTAAAAACGGCAAGCATTTTGTACGGACCTATAACAGAATAAATTATTCAAATTATATGCCGCTGCTGCTTGAGCTTTACAAAAGCCCCGAGCATATAAACAGCATACGCAGCGAAATACTGGGAAATATAACAACCAACCGCTCTGTTTACACCACGGGCTATGTCTCGGCGGACGGCGACGAAGACTCCACCGAAGAGGTAGGAACAGAAGAAATTGCCGTAACCGAGGCGCAGCTCAAAGAGCTTGTAGACGCATATATTGAGGATCTGCCCAAAGCAACCTACAGGAGCATCACCAATGAGTGCCTGCTGGCTCTTCAGATAAGCGGTGTAGATAAGAATTTCAGGTATACCTATATCTCGCTGAATGTTGAGGATACCTTTGAAAACACACAGCGCGTTATAAAGAAGCTCGGTTTATCGACGCCTTAAGACACAAAAAATACCGTCCCCGAGATCGGGACGGTATTTTTTTATGCCTCATATTAAAATTTTCCGCTGCCGCCGCCGTGCGTAGTGCCGGATGACGAGGTGTGGGTACTGCTGCCGCCCGAGGAATTATCATCATCCTTAGGCTTTGCAGTGCGGTCAACGGTGTGGTAAAGGAACAAATCGCTGCTATCGGTAATATTAAGGCTGCCCTTTTTAAGGTAGCTGTTTGCTGCCGCCTTAAAGCGCACGGTTTTAAGCTTGCTTTTCATAATTCCAACCGCAATCAGCGCTATTATAAGACCTATAATAACCGAAACGGGTATCCATATAAGCGAGAGCGGCTCACGCGGCATATTTTCTATGTCATAGGGCGTTTCGTTTCTTGCCTGGGTTATAAATTCATCGCACAACTCCGCATATTTGCTGAAAGCGGCGGCGTAATCTCCGTCCGATAAGTAGGGCGTGATTTTTTCGCCTATGTAGTCTATTCCGGCGTCTGTAAATACAGTAATGGCATAACCGCAGGTGGATATTGCCCAATCGCGGTCGTCTATTGATATTAGCAGTAAAAGTCCGTCCTTTTCAGAGCCGAAGCCGTAGCCCGAATTATCGTAAATATCGTCTGCGCAGGCGTTGACGGTATTATATCCGTCAAAATTATTAACGGTTGCAACCGTCACGTCTAATTGCTGCCGCTCGCTTATTTCGTCCAGCTTATAAAGCAGGTCTGCCCTCTCGGTTTCGGAAAGCAGGCTTGCGGTGTCTTTAAGCCTTGTGCTTTTCTCTGCGGCGAATGACGGAATTGCAGCCGATAGGCATAACAGAACGGAAAAAATAATTGCGGTAATTCTTTTTTTCATAATTTCCGCCCCCTTAAATTATTCCTGCTATGTGCAGCAGCCATATAACGGCATATGCCGCAACGCTGCACACCGCAGTTAAGCCGAGCGTCCATTTCCTTGCCGCCGCCTTATCTACGGGCAAATCGCCTACAAATTTACCGGTTTGCCCGTTCATGGCAAAGGTGTATTTATTGCCGTTCCAGGTGGTGTTTAAAAGCCAGACGGGATAAAGCGCGTATTTAGCCTTGCCGCCGTGCAGCTCTATATTGCTGCTTTCGGTTGTAACCGTGGCATAGCCCTGCACGGTTGAGGCAAACGCCTCCTCGGTAGACCTTTTCACGCGCTCGTTTGCGCGCTCAACGCTCTGCTCGGCGGTCACATCGTATTTATCCGCAAAATAGCCCGCCAAATACGCCGTTTGGAAGTCCACCGCGTCGGCAAAGTTATATGGCTCAATTGATTCCATTAAATCGTCTGCCATTTTAGAGGAGCCGTCTACCGGCACATTCTCAAAGGCAATACTGCCGCCGCGTCGTACCAAAAAATGGCTTGTTTCGGTGTAATCGTAATCACTGTCGCTCCAGGTGCGCACCTTTGTAGCCCTGTAACGCACCTGCGCATCCGCCTCGGTATCAAATAGCCAGAAAGGAACATAAATGCCCTTAATTTCGTCAATATGGTTTTGGTCCTTAAAAATTTTAGGCAACAGTCTTTTTCCGGTAAGGTGCTTTTGAAGCCCCGCCTTTGCCGCTTTTTTATCCAGCTTAAAGGGAATTACAAAATCGGGTTTCAGCTCACCGGAAAGCTGCCCCATCATAACAACCGGGTTGCCGCAAAACGGGCAGGCGGTTGCCGCGGTGTTTTCATCACCTACTATTTCGCCGCCGCAAGACTTGCACACATATGAGCGCAGCCCGTCCGTTTCGCCCTCCTGCCACTCACCGCCGGCAGAGGTTTCCCAATTCATATTATCCTGTTTGCCGTTTAAGCCGTCGTCATAGCTTGCCAGCGTTTCCATATCAAATTCGGTGTCGCAGTAAGGGCACTTCATTTTTTGAATACCGCTGTCAAACGCAATTGCGCCGCCGCAGCAGGGGCATTTATACTCCTGTAAGGTTTGCATATTTTTTTCCCCCGTTAAATAATATCGCCGTCGTCAAATGGGTCGCCGCACTCAGGGCAGAATTTAGGCGGTTTTTTCGGGTCTTCAGGCTCCCAGCCGCATTTATCGCAGCGATATTGCGGCACGCCCGCAGGTTTCTTTGCGCCGCAGTTCTGGCAGAATTTGCCCTTATTTACCGCGCCGCAAGTGCAGGTCCAGCCGCCTTCCTCCGCAGGCTTAGGCGAGCCGCACTCAGGGCAGAAATTACCTGTAGCCGTTGTGCCGCACTTGCATTTCCAGCTGTTTGCCGCAGGTGCTGCGGGTGCGCTTTGCTGAGGCTGATTTTGCTGCCCCTGCTGACCCATAGCAAATAAATTTTGCGCGTTCATTCCGCCGCCTGCGTTCATTGCCATGCCCATACCCATAAAGCCGGTCATAGCGCCAGCTTCGTTTGAAGCCGCCGCCTTCATAGCGTCCGCCTGTGCACCCACAAGTGTAGCCGCCGCCATGGTCGGGTCGCGCATAATAGCGGTGCGCTGCGCCTGTTTTATCATCTCAGCGTCTTCCTCAGGCAGGGTAACAGAGCCTAACGCAACGCTTACCACCGCAAGCCCGCGCAGGGTTCTCCATTTTTCCGAAAGCGCCGCGTTCATTGCGTTTTCAAGCTCGGTATTGTGGCTTACTATCTGGTTAGGGCGCATTTCCATATCGGAAAGCTTGCCGAATGCCGGCTGCAACGCGCTTATAAATTCGGTTTTCAGCTGACCGTCCAGTTCATCACGGGTGTATTCCTGCTCCACATTGCCGCACACATTTGTGTAGAAAAGCAGCGGATCTGCAATTTTGTAGGAATACACGCCCGAGCAGCGCACTGAAACGTCTATATCCAGCCCTATCTTGCTATCCACCACACGGAACGGAATGGGGTTCGGCGTGCCGAATTTGTTATCAATAAGCTCCTTTGTGTTGAAATAGTACACGCGCTGATCCTTGCCGGTATCGCCGCCGTAGGTAAAGCGCTTGCCTATTGTTTTAAAGGTTTCCTTAATGCTCTCACCGAGGCTGCCCGAAAAAATTGAAGGCTCTGTTGAGGTATCATATGTAAATTCGCCCGGCTCAGCGCAAACCTCAACAACCTTGCCCTGCTCCACAATTATCATACACTGCCCGTCTGCCACGGCAATGCCCGAGCCGTTCGAGATGATGTTGTCGCTCGCCTTGGTGTTTGAGGAACGCCCGCTCACACGCTTTTGTCCCTTAGTAACAAGCACTTCCTTCGGAATTGCCTCGCAGCAGAAAAATTCCTTCCACTGGTCTGCCAATGTGCCGCCCAAAGCGCCTACTCCCGCTTTAATAAGTCCCATAATAAAAAGCTCCTTTCGGTCTTAATACATATTTAGTATTACCTGTTTATCATTATACACTGGTTTTTCGCAATTGTCACGGTTATTTGCGACATTATTCGGGCAAAAATGCATTTTTATTGCTTATTTCTACTAAAAGCGACTGTTTTTAGGCGATTTTCACATTCAGACTAATAAAAAACAGCCCCGCCGCCATTACAATCCGGGTTGCAATAGCGGCGGGGCATTAAATTATATGAAATAATACTGTGCTGTCAATTAAGACCGAAGCTTACCGAAAGCGCCTTATCAACAAGCCCCATTGAGCTCATATCAAGGCAACCCATTTTTTCCTTCAAACGCTGCTTGTCTATGGTTCTGACCTGCTCCAACAATACTATTGAATCCTTCGCAAGACCGCAGCCGTCGGCATTTACTGAAATGTGCGTAGGAAGATTGGTTTTATCGCGCTGGCTGGTTATAGCGGCTGCAATAACCGTAGGGCTGTATTTATTCCCCACATCGTTCTGTATTATAAGTACAGGGCGCACGCCGCCTTGCTCAGAACCTACAACAGGGCTTAAATCGGCATAGTATATTTCTCCCCGCTTTATATTCATTTTTATTTCACACTCCGCTTAAATACTGGTAGGTTTGGCTCTCGTCAGCCTAACCTGATTATATTTTTACCTGTATTTACAGAATTTAATCAAACAAAATTTATTTGTCCGATAATATTTTATGTTTTTTTATGCGGAGTGTTACACAAAGAGCAAGCCGGCAGAATCCCTCCTGCCGGCTCAGTCTGTCGATAAACCCAAGAATTTATTTTTGCGGCGGTAACGCCGCTTTTTTTGTTTTTCCGCTGACAAGTGCGGCGGAAAAACACCTTCCGCAATTATTACGGAAAGTAAAGGTGCCGCTATAAGCGCCGTTACACATTTTTTATCCTTTTTAATAAAAAGCTGCTTAATAATACAGGAAAAGAAAAGTAACATAAGTGAAAAGAAAAAAGTATAAAATATACTTCCGTTGTACCAATAGAATTCCTCTACTGCAGATTCAGGAAGCTGCGTACACAGCGCAAGAATTATGCAGGTCAGGGTTATTGTGCTGTATTTTGAAAAATTCAGAACATCACAGCAAAGCAATTATTGAAGAATGTTCCCTGTATGCTTTTACGGTAAGCGCCGCATAACCAAAATCATCATAACTCGGATGGTCATAAAAACCGATAATAACCATAGGGGTAAGCAAAACGGTTAATACCGCAATGCTGCAAAAAGCAATTTGTTTTTGCAACAACGAGTATTTCAAACGATTCATATATCCTCCTCATTATATATTATTACAGCATTTACGCCCCAATTTTGTAAACCGGGGCGTAAATGTTATTCAAATAAATATTTTTTATTCGCCGTAAAGCTTTAAGAGCTTTTCAAGGTGCGCTCTGCGCGCCTTTGCGGTCTCGGCAGCCTTATCGAACAGAACCTCTGCGCGCTCGGGGAAGGAGCGTGTGAGTGAGGAGTAACGAGCCTCGCCCATAATGAAGTCCTTATAGTCGGCGGTAGCCGGCTTGCTGTCGATAGTGAACGGATTCTTGCCCTCTGCCTTAAGCGCGGGGTTGTAACGGAACATATCCCAGTAGCCGCAGTCAACAGCCTTCTTCATTTCCTTCTGACAGTTAACCATTCCGCCCTTAATTGAGTGCATTTCGCACGGAGCGTAACCGATAACGAGCGACGGACCGTTGTAAGCCTCAGCCTCTTTAAGAGCCTTAAGGGTCTGGTTCATATCAGCGCCCATAGCTATCTGCGCTACATAAATGTAGCCGTAGGACATAGCGATTTCGGCAAGGCTCTTCTTGGCGATTGCCTTACCGGCAGCCGCGAACTGTGCAACCTGACCGATATTGGAAGCCTTGGAAGCCTGACCGCCTGTGTTGGAGTAAACCTCGGTATCAAATACCATAATGTTTACGTTATTGCCCTGTGCCAAAACGTGGTCAACACCGCCGAAGCCGATATCATAAGCCCAACCGTCGCCGCCGAAGATCCAAACGGACTTCTTGGAAAGGTATTCCTTATGATTAAGAACATCCTTGCAGAGTGCGCAATCGGCATTTTCCTTTTCGAGAACAGCGGCAAGCGCCTTAGAAGCGTCGGAATTCTTAGCGCCGTCATCAAGAGTAGCAAGGTATTCTTCCGCAGCGGCTTTAAGCTCTGCGCTTGCCTTATCCGATTCGGTCATCTGCTTAACTTCGCCTATAAGACGGTCGCGTATAGCTTTCTGACCGAGGTACATACCGTAGCCGTGCTCTGCGTTATCCTCAAACAGAGAGTTTGCCCATGCGGGACCGTGACCCTCGGCGTTTGTGGTGTACGGAGAGGTAGCGGCAGGACCGCCCCAAATGGACGAGCAGCCGGTAGCGTTTGAAATGTACATTCTGTCGCCGAAAAGCTGGGTTACGAGACGTGCATATGAAGTCTCGGCGCAGCCGGCGCAGGAGCCTGAGAATTCAAGCAGCGGCTTTTTGAACTGAGAGGTGATAACGTTTGCGTCGGTCGCAACGTCCTTCTTCTCGGTTACCTTTGCTACGCAGTAATCGAAAGACTTCTGCTCTTCAAGCTGCGATTCCTGCGGAACCATTTTAAGGGAGTTGGTCGGACATACACCTATACAAACTCCGCAGCCCATACAATCGAGCGGAGAAACGGTCAAAGCGTACTTGTAGTCTGTCTTAAGGAACGGCTTGGGTGCAACCTTTAAGGTATCGGGTGCGGCAGCCACTTCTTCATCGGTCAGAACAAACGGACGGATTGTAGCGTGCGGGCAAACAAACGCGCACTTATTGCACTTAGCGCAGGTATCGGGGTTCCACTCAGGAACCATAACCGCAACGCCGCGTTTCTCATAAGCGGACGCGCCCTGCTCAAACGTACCGTCAGCATAGTCTACAAATGTAGAAACAGGCAGTGAATCGCCGTTCATAAGGCCTACGGGTTTCATTATATCGTCAACCATTTTAACGAGCTTTGCAGGACCCTCTTCCTTAACGGGAGCGGTGTTGTCCACAGCATTAGCCCAGTCAGCCGGAACGTCAATTTTAACGTAAGCAGTAGCGCCCGCGTCGATAGCCTTTTCGTTCATTTCAACTATCTCTTTGCCCTTCTTCATAAACTTCTGGGCTTTTTCCTTCATATAGCCGATAGCCTCAGCCTCGGGAAGAACCTTTGAAAGCGAGAAGAAAGCAGACTGTAAAACGGTGTTGGTACGCTTGCCGAGACCGATTTCAGCCGCAATGTCAATAGCGTTTACGGTGTAAAGCTGAATGTTATTCTTGGCGATATAGCGCTTAGCCTCAGCCGGCATATGGTGGTTAAGCTCGTCAAGATTCCACTGGCAGTTAATAAGGAATACGCCGCCGGGCTTAACGTCATTAACCATCTTGTAGCCCTTTGTTACATAAGACGGGTTATGGCAGGCAACAAAGTCAGCCTTGTTTATGTAATAGGGGCTCTTTATCGGCTTATCGCCGAAACGCAGGTGAGAAATGGTAATACCGCCGGTCTTCTTCGAGTCATACTGGAAGTAAGCCTGAACGTATTTATCGGTATGGTCGCCGATAATCTTAATAGAGTCTTTGTTAGCACCAACGGTACCGTCGCCGCCGAGACCCCAGAACTTACATTCAATAGTGCCCTCTGCCGCGGTGTTCGGAGCTTCCTCCTCGGGGAGTGAAAGGTTGGTAACATCATCGTTAATACCGATGGTGAAGTTGTGCTTAGGCTCTGCCTTATCAAGCTCCTTGTAAATAGCAAAAATGCTTGAAGGCGGTGTGTCCTTAGAGCCGAGACCGTATCTGCCGCCTACAACAGCGTCGATATGTCTGCCCTCTTCTGCAAGAGCGGCAACAACATCAAGATAAAGCGGCTCGCCCAAAGCGCCGGGTTCTTTAGTTCTGTCAAGCACTGCGATCTTCTTAACGGTGGACGGAATAGCCGCAACCAGCTTGTCCGCTTTGAAAGGACGGTAAAGACGTACCTTTACAAGACCTACCTTTTCGCCCTTTGCGGTTAAGTAATCTATAACCTCTTCCGCAACGTCGCAGATAGAGCCCATAGCCACAATAACCTTTTCGGCATCGGGTGCGCCGTAGTAGTTAAAGAGCTTGTAATCGGTGCCGATCTTCTCGTTGATCTTGTCCATATACTTCTCAACGATACCGGGTATAGCGTCGTAATACTTATTGCAGGCCTCGCGGTGCTGGAAGAAAATATCTCCGTTTTCATGAGAGCCGCGCATTACGGGGTGCTCAGGGTTTAAAGCGCGCTTTCTGAATGCCTCAACCGCGTCCATATCGCACATTTCTTTAAGATCTTCGTAATCCCAGATCTGAATTTTCTGAATTTCGTGTGAGGTTCTGAAACCGTCAAAGAAGTTGATAAACGGAACTCTGCCCTCAATAGAAGCTAAGTGAGCAACAGGACCTAAGTCCATAACCTCCTGCGGGTTTGTTTCGGCAAGCATTGCAAAGCCGGTCTGACGACATGCGTAAACGTCCGAATGATCGCCGAAAATGTTAAGCGCATGGCTTGCTACGCAGCGAGCCGATACGTGGAAAACGCAGGGGAGCAATTCGCCCGCTATTTTATACATGTTCGGGATCATAAGCAAAAGTCCCTGCGAAGCGGTGAACGTGGTGGTTAAAGCACCGGCTGCCAAAGAGCCGTGTACCGTACCCGCGGCACCTGCCTCCGACTGCATTTCGGCAACGTTTACGGTAGTGCCGAATATGTTTTTAAGTCCCTGTGCCGACCACTGATCAACATAGTCTGCCATAGGGCTGGACGGGGTTATCGGGTAGATACCTGCTACCTCGGTAAACGCATAGGCAACATGTGCCGCGGCGTTATTTCCGTCCATGGTCTTGAATTTTCTGGCCATTGAAAATTCCTCCTGTTATAAATTTAATGAGATGTTCTCATACGATATATATTGTAACACTTTTTTCTTTCCGTGTAAACAGGAAATTGTTTAAAAGTTTGTTAAAAATAGATTTTATGGGTAAACGCGCAATTTTTGCCGGGTTCTACGGCGGTAATACCGTCCTTTTCCTTTAATTCATAGCTTGAGTTTTCAAGCGGAGTCACACCGCTCCATGGCTCTAAGCAAATATAGGGCGCACCCGGCTTTTGCCATAAAAGGAAATAATCAAAGTCTGTAAAATCAAGGCTTACGCTCTTGCCCGTAACGCGGTTTCTCAGCGTTACAAGGTTCGACCTTATATCCTTAAATATAAGCGCGTCCACCGCGAAATACTTTTCATAAAGCGGCAGCACCCTGCTCTCTTTAAGCACGGGCGTTACGGTGCCGTCAAGCAGATCGCCGTTAAGATTCCAGGCGTTCAGCGTTTCCTCACGCTCAAAAATAACGTCGTACTGCTCTATACCCTCGGGGCAGGCGTACGCTTCATGAGCGCCGACGGACATATACATAGTATCGTCTGATAAATTCTTAACGTCGTATATAACGGTTATTTTGCCGGAATCAAGCGCAAATTTTACCCTGAATTCAAACTCCCACGGGAACTGCTTCAGTGTTTCTTCATTGCTTTTAAGCAGCAATACCGCCGCGGTTTCGGTTTTGCTTTCAACCTCAAAATTCATTTTCTTTGCAAATCCGTGCTTTGCAAGGTGATATTCCTTGCCGCCGTGAGTAAATTTATCGTCGCGAAGACCGCCGCACATAGGGAAAAGTACCGGCGCCGTGCCGTGCCATATAGCAGGGTCGCCGCTCCACAGCCTGTCCTCGCCGTTTACGGTTATGCGCTTTATTTCCGCGCCGAGAGTATCAATATCAACCGACAGAATATTATTTTTTAAATTTACCATTATTCACCAACTCCTTAAATTCGATTATATAACATAAGAACCTATTTTTCAACCCCCGCATAAAATATCATCGGGGTGATATTCTATGGATAAATCATTGATAGAAAAATACAGAAAAGAAATGCTTGAAAAATACGGCGGCACAGCCCCCGCTGAAGCCGCGCCCGCTGCGGCGATGAATGTAAACCCGACGGAAACGGACGAAAAAACCGCATCATCAGAAAAAGGCAGGCTTTCGGCGTGGGTCACATCGGTTGCAAACATATATCCCGTAAAAAACGCAAGGGTTACGGTTTTTACCGGCTCGCCCGATAATATGACGGTGGTAGATTCGTGTGCAACCGACGAAAGCGGCAAAACAAAGGAATTTTTGCTTGACGCACCGCCGAAATCGCTTTCAATGTCCTCGGGCGCTGCGGCTCTGCCCTACACGCTTTATAACCTGCGGGTCTCGGCTGACGGTTTTCTCGATAACATACACCTTAACATACCCGTGTTCTCGGGTATTGCGTCGGTGCAAAAATCGGATATGCTGCCGAAAGCCGTTGCGGGCGGCAGAACCGACCCTGTTATTTTCAACGAGTTTTCATCGTTTGAGCTTTAAAAGGGGGTAATATTATGCCTAATATAGTCGCTCCCGTAATACCCGAAACCATAACGGTGCACCTCGGCGCGCCCGATTCTGCTGCACAAAACGTGGTGGTGCCGTTTGTCGATTACATTAAAAACGTCGCCTCAAGCGAAATTTACCCTACCTGGCCCGAAAACGCGCTGCGTGCGAATATTTACGCAATTATAAGCTACGCGCTTAACCGAATTTACACCGAGTGGTACCGCTCGCGCGGGTATGATTTTGATATAACCAACACCACAAGGTATGACCAAGCGTTTGTTCCCGACAGGGATATTTTTGAAAACATAAACGATATTGTGGACGAAATATTTGACGAATACGTGGTGCGCGAGGGCAGCATACAACCCCTTTTCACTCAGTTTTGCAACGGCACCACCTCAACCTGCGCGGGGCTTTCGCAGTGGGGCACGGTTTCTCTTGCCGAGCAGGGGCTTTCCCCGCTTGAAATACTCAAAAGATTTTACGGCGACGATATTTTAATTCTTACCGATACGCCCGTAACGTCGGTAGGCGAGTCTTACCCCGGCGAGCCGCTACGCCCGGGGGATGACTCCAACAGCGTTAAAGTAATACAGACCGAGCTTAACCGAATAGCGCAAAACTACCCCGCAATACCGAAAATTCGCCTTGAAAACGGCTTTTACGGCGTTGATACAGAGGACGCGGTGCGGGCGTTTCAACGCATTTTTTCACTGCCCGTAACAGGCGAGGTGGATAAAGCCACATGGTACACAATTAAGCGCTATTATAACGGTGTGAAGCAGCTTTCCGAGCTTACAAGCGAGGGTATAAGCATAGGCGAGGCGTCTCTGCCCTACACGCCCGAGCTTTCTGCGGGAATGGAGGGGCTTCCGGTCAGGGCGCTGCAATATTATATGGACGTTATAGCCTACCTTAACCCCGAGCTTGACCCCGTAACCGTAAACGGCGTGTTTGACCCCGCTACGGTTCAGGCGGTTGAGAATTTTCAGCGCTTTTACGGGCTGCCCGTAACGGGCAGGGCAAACGCCGCGCTTTGGAACGTTTTAAACCGCGAATACCGCGCAAGCGTGCAGTCGCTGCCCGCGGGCTATGAAAGCGGGCTTGCAAAAATATACCCCGGTTATGTTTTGAGCGTGGGCTCGCAGGGTGAAAACGTAGGCGATATTCAAACCTATCTGTCGTATATCGGCAGAGTATACCCCGAAATACCCGAAATTCCCGTTACGGGGTATTACGGCACGCAAACGCGCGACGCGGTTTATACCTTTCAGCGCCTTTTCGGGCTGCCGCAAAGCGGGCTTGTGGGCTTTAACACCTGGTTCAGCATAGCGAACGAGTACAATATGCTGAAATCGCAGGAAGGGCTATAACAATTCGTTAAATAACGAAAACGCGGTCTGTCGATTTTACTCGACAGACCGCGTTTAAAGCATTATACATTATTAAAATTTATTGCTGTTATTCAGCCATAGCCGCATCCGGCATATCATCGGCATCAGTCGGAATACCTTCATCGGATATTTCTGTTTCGTCATACTCCGGCGGGTTTATTTCCGCACAGCGCATACCTGTTCCCGCAGGAACAAGCTTACCGATAATAACGTTTTCCTTAAGACCGAACAGCGGGTCAACCTTGCCCTTAATAGCGGCCTCGGTAAGCACGCGCGTAGTCTCCTGGAAGGACGCAGCCGATAAGAACGATTCGGTAGCCAAGGAAGCCTTTGTAATACCGAGCAGCGTAGCGCGGTAGGTTGCTTTTGTAAGCCCCTCCTCGCCCGCGTCAATACGCGCTTGAACAGCGGCGTTTGCCTCGGCAATTTCCTTGTACTCATAGCTTACGTTTTGCAGCAGGTCGGTTGAGCCCGGGTCGGTAACGCGCAGCTTGCGCATCATCTGGCGAACTATAACCTCAATGTGCTTATCGTTGATATCAACACCTTGTGTGCGGTATGCATTCTGAATTTCGGCTATGATATATTCTTCAACAGCCTCGGGTCCCTGCGCCTCAAGAATATCCTGCGGATATTTAGCGCCCGGTATCAGCATATCGCCCGCCTTAACCTCGTCGCCGTCCTTAACAAGGCAGCGAATACCGTAAGGAATAGTAACCTTTTCCTCGGTTTTAAGCTCATCGTTGGTTATTATAACCACATTGCTCTTCTTTTCCTCAGCAATGCGAACTGTACCGTCCATTTTAGCGATAAATGCGCAGCGCTTCGGTCTGCGTGCCTCAAACAGCTCCTCAACACGCGGAAGACCCTGTGTAATATCCTCCGTGCTTGCAATACCGCCCGTGTGGAAGGTACGCATGGTAAGCTGTGTACCCGGCTCGCCTATGGACTGCGCCGCAACTATGCCGACAGCCTCGCCCGTGGTAACCGGTTTGCTGGTTGCAAGGTTACGCCCATAGCACTTTTTGCACACGCCGTGGTGGCTGTGGCAGGTGAGCACCGAGCGAATTTCAATGCTTGTAATTCCGGCGTCAACAATTTTCTTGGCGCCCTCGCCCGTAACCATATCCTCGTGGGACCAAATAACCTTGCCGGTATTCGGGTTAACTGCATCGTGGAGCAGGTATCTGCCCTCAAGACGTTCCTCAAGCGGTTCAAGAATGTGGTTGCCGTCCTTAATATCGGCAACGGTAAGACCTTCCTCAGTGCCGCAGTCGTCCTCACGGACAATAACATCCTGCGCAACGTCAACCAGACGGCGGGTAAGATAACCCGAGTCGGCAGTACGCAAAGCGGTATCGGCAAGTCCTTTACGCGCACCGCGCGAAGAAATAAAGTATTCAAGTACGTTAAGGCCCTCACGGTAGTTAGCACGGATAGGTACTTCAATAACCTTACCGGCGGTATTCGCAATAAGTCCGCGCATACCTGCAAGCTGTCTTATCTGGCTCATAGAACCGCGCGCGCCCGAGTCAGCCATCATAAATATCGGGTTGAACTCATCAAGGTTGCCCTTCAGTGCGTCGGCAACGTCCTCGGTCGCCTTGTTCCATATTTCAATAACATGGCGGCTGCGCTCGTCGTTGCTTATAAGACCGCGCCTGTAATCGCGGGTTACCAAATCAATCTGAGATTCGGCACCTGCAAGTATTTCCTTTTTCGCCGGCGGGATAACCGCGTCTATAACCGCAACGGTAATAGCGCCCTTGGTGGAATACTTAAAGCCGGTCGCCTTAATATTATCAAGAACTATAGCGGATTCGCTTGTTCCGTGCATTGTAATGCAGCGGTCAATAATTTTACCGAGCTGCTTTTTGCCAACCTTGTTTTGAATAATATCGTCGTTGCTCTCAATAACATTAGCGTCGGGATTTTTAACGGTATAGGTCCATTCAAGGTCAAGTGCGTGCTTGGGGTCGGTTCTGTCAACAAAGCCTAAATCCTGCGGAATCGACTCATTGAAGATTATAAAGCCGACGGTGCACCAAACAAGACCGTGCTCACCCTTATCGTTGGTCATACGCACTCTGATAGGCGCGTGAAGACCCACAATACCGTCGTTATAAGCCATTATAGCCTCGTTTTTATCCCTGAATATCTTGTTTGCGCCCTTTTCATCGGACTTAACAAGGGTAAGGTAGTAAGAACCGAGTACCATATCCTGCGTAGGAACGGTAACAGGCTTACCGTCGGACGGCTTTAAGAGGTTGTTTGCCGCAAGCATAAGGAAACGAGCCTCTGCCTGAGCCTCTGCCGACAGCGGAATATGAATAGCCATCTGGTCGCCGTCAAAGTCGGCGTTGTATGCCGTACAAACAAGCGGGTGCAGCTTTAACGCCTTACCCTCAACCAGTACCGGCTCAAATGCCTGAATACCGAGTCTGTGAAGAGTCGGCGCGCGGTTGAGCAGCACGGGGTGCTCCTTAATAACCATTTCAAGCGCGTCCCAAATTTCGGTGGAGGCACGCTCTACCATTTTTCTTGCCGACTTAATATTTGTAACAGCCTTTGTTTCAACAAGGCGTTTCATAACAAAGGGCTTGAAAAGCTCCAGCGCCATTTCTTTCGGAACGCCGCACTGGTACATTTTAAGCTCAGGACCTACAACTATAACCGAACGTCCGGAATAGTCAACACGCTTACCCAGCAGGTTCTGACGGAAACGTCCCTGTTTACCTTTCAGCATATCCGAAAGGGATTTAAGCGCGCGGTTGTTGGGGCCTGTTACAGGCTTGCCGCGTCTGCCGTTATCAATAAGTGCGTCCACTGCCTCTTGCAACATACGCTTTTCATTGCGGACTATTATATCCGGCGCGCGCAGCTCAAGCAGTCTCTTTAAGCGGTTGTTACGGTTAATAACACGCCTGTAAAGGTCGTTTAAATCGCTCGTTGCAAAACGTCCGCCGTCCAGCTGCACCATCGGACGCAAATCGGGCGGAATTACCGGAATAACGTCAAGTATCATCCACTCGGGGCGGTTGCCCGACTGTCTGAACGCTTCAAGCACCTCAAGCCGCTTTAACAAACGTATACTCTTCTGCCCTGTTGCATCTTCAAGCTCGGCACGCAGCTCATCGCAGGTTTTATCAAGGTCAATTTCGCAGAGCAGCTTTTTAATAGCCTCTGCACCCATGCCCGCCTCAAAGTCGTTTTCATACTTTTCGCGCATATCGCGGTACTGCTTTTCGTTTAAAAGCTGCTTTTTCTCAAGCGGCGTAGTACCGGGGTCGGTAACTATATACTGTGAGAAATAGAGCACCTGCTCAAGCGCCTTGGGAGTAATATCAAGCACCAGACCCATTCTTGAAGGAATAGTCTTGAAATACCAGATGTGCGAAACCGGGGCTGCAAGTTCTATTGAGCCCATACGCTCGCGGCGAACCTTTGCGCGAGTTACTTCAACACCGCAGCGCTCGCAGACCTTGCCTTTATAGCGGATGCGCTTGTACTTGCCGCAGTGGCACTCCCAGTCCTTTTGCGGCCCGAAAATGCGCTCGCAGAAAAGTCCGCCCTGTTCGGGTTTTAAGGTGCGGTAGTTAATGGTCTCGGGCTTTGTAACCTCACCGTGCGACCAGCTTCTTATCTGTTCGGGAGACGCAAGTCCTATTTTTATTGATTCAAATTCAATTTCTGCCATATCTGCCCCTCCGTTTAATTTTCGTCGTCAAATTCGCTGTCTGATGCGAATTCGTCATATTCATCCTCGGTTATTGCGTCGCCGTTTTCATCTTCAAGCCCGAATCCGGTTAAATCATCGGCAACCGAGCGACCGTCAAAATCAACGTCCTCGCCCCCATTTTCGGGAATAGACGGTGTTCCGAGACCTATATCGTCGTCATCCTCAAAGCTCTGCTTCAAGTCGATTTCCTCGTTATTGCGGTCGAGCACCTTAACGTCAAGACCCAAGGACTGCAATTCCTTAATAAGAACCTTAAACGACTCAGGCACACCCGGTTTCGGAATGTTCTGACCCTTAACGATTGACTCATAGGTCTTAACACGACCCACAACGTCATCCGACTTAACGGTGAGTATTTCCTGCAGGGTGTAAGCCGCGCCGTATGCTTCAAGCGCCCAAACTTCCATTTCTCCGAAACGCTGACCGCCGAACTGGGCTTTACCGCCGAGGGGTTGCTGCGTAACGAGGGAGTAAGGACCTGTCGAACGTGCGTGGATCTTGTCGTCAACAAGGTGGTGAAGTTTGAGGAAGTACATATATCCGACGGTTACGGGGTTGTCGAAACGCTGACCCGTTCTGCCGTCGCGAAGAGTTACTTTGCCGTCGATTATCTTTATCTTCTTTTCGGCAACAAGTCTGTCGAACTCTTCCTTGTTCTCCGCTATCCACTCTTTGTCGATTCTTTGAAGGTCTTTGCCGCCCTTTTCGGTATCGACTTCCATGAATACCGCTTTGTTCTCTATCTCTTCGCAGGGATAGATGTCTCTGGTTATCTTCGCAAATTCGAGCGCTTTCGAGATCTCGGTCTCTTTCGCACCGTCGAAAACGGGCGTCATTATCTTCCAACCGAGTTCCGCCGCAGCTCTGCCGAGGTGGACTTCAAGCACCTGCCCGATATTCATTCGGGAAGGAACGCCGAGCGGGTTAAGAACGATGTCGAGCGGACGACCGTCTTCAAGGAACGGCATATCTTCCTGCGGAAGTATTCTCGAAATAACACCCTTGTTACCGTGACGGCCTGCCATTTTGTCTCCGACAGAGATTCTTCTGCGCTGTGCAAGGTATACGCGGACAATTTTATTTGTCGAGGGTGAAAGTTCG
>ERZ827490.378-NODE-378-length-73092-cov-6.130824_pt1 | contig 73092 bp, 67 predicted proteins | sample MGYA00519770_ERZ827490 | MGnify/ENA primary metagenome ERZ827490 (study PRJEB31778, sample SAMEA3449324) | human gut metagenome | biome: human gut; feature: human-associated habitat; material: faeces | place: United Kingdom | collected 2010/2012 ... | reverse complement strand
AGGAAAAGAAGGAGGGAGGATAACAACCGAACTGATGCACTCGTTTATAAATAAAGAACTTTACTCTTCCGGATAAACAACATCCCCTGTCAATCATTTTATCAGCTTTATTCGGAATGTTTCTGGTTAAAAGAAGCTGTGTGGGACAGAACCCTAATGGCGAAAGTCAAGGAGGCTATGAGAAAAGCCTCCCTGTTATTAGTGATAAATGAAATATTATACTCTGCTGTCAGCTCCCCACATCATTTTAGTGCGAAGAGTGTCGAAAAAGATGTGATTAAAGCGTTTTACTACTTTAATGCTATAGTCAGCTCTCCGGATTGTGAGGCGGGTTGTTTCCTTACAGGTTTCGCTACTGCCGTCAATTGCAACCAGGAAATTGTGGCTACGACTTTCTACATCTAAAGTGATTTCCCAGTCATCACAGATCACTATAGGCCTTACGTTTAAACTGTGTGGAGCAACCGGAGTAATTGCGATGGTTTTGGAGTGGGGAACAATGATAGGACCACCTACGCTTAATGAATATGCAGTGGAACCTGTTGGAGTGGCGATAATGAGCCCGTCAGCCTGGTAAGTCGTGAGGTGTGCTCCGTTAATAGCAGTACGGATACTGATCATGGATGAACTGTCCCGCTTTAATACGGCTATTTCATTGAGCGCATAAGGTGAATCTTGCAAATGTTTGTCGTCACAAAGCAATTGGAGTACACTCCGTTCTTCAACTGTATAATGGTTCTGGTAGATTTCTTCAATCGTTTCTTCCATTTCTTCCGGGGATACATCTGCTAAGAACCCTAATCGTCCGGTATTGATACCCAAAATAGGGATTCCTTTGTTACCTACCCGTCGTGCCGCTTTTAGAAAAGTACCATCTCCGCCGATACTGATCACCATGTCTGCATCAAAATAGTCTTCATCGAACAAATTATCCGCCTTGACGTTCAGTTTTAAGTCGGATTTCAGGAAACGATGAAATTCTCTGCATACACAGATTTCTGCTCCATGTTTTTCGAGCAAATTGAACAAAGTAGCAGCATGTGAAGACTTCTTGGCTTGGTATGTATTTCCGAAAATGGCAAATTTCATGTTGATAAAAGTTTCTAGTGTGTCGCAAATTTGGGATTTTTTTTCGGTATTGCTGTTATCTTATCGCTAATATTTGTACTTTTGCGCAAAACATATGGGTAAAAGGTCCGTATTATATTAAGACATAGAACTATGACTAAATTAAGTGTGAACATAAACAAAGTGGCTACCCTTCGGAATGCCCGTGGGGGAAATGTTCCGAACGTGGTTAAGGTGGCGTTGGATTGTGAGAGTTTCGGTGCTGACGGCATAACGGTTCACCCACGTCCGGATGAACGTCATATCCGTCGTTCGGATGTGTATGATTTGCGTCCGTTGCTTCGGACTGAATTTAATATTGAAGGATATCCTTCTCCGGAGTTTATTGATTTGGTGTTGAAGGTGAAACCTCATCAGGTGACTTTAGTGCCGGACGATCCTTCTCAGATAACTTCTAATTCAGGATGGGATACAAAGGCTAATTTTGATTTTCTGACGGAAGTTTTGGACGAGTTTAACGGGGCAGGTATCCGTACATCTGTATTTGTGGCAGCCGATGCGGAAATGATTGAGTATGCGGCAAAAGCAGGTGCCGACCGTGTAGAGCTATATACCGAACCTTATGCTACTGCTTATCCGAAAGATCCGGCAGCGGCTGTTGCTCCTTTTGTTGAAGCTGCTAAAGTGGCCCGCCGGTTGGGAATTGGTCTGAACGCCGGTCACGACTTGAGTTTATTGAATCTGAATTACTTTTATAAAAACATACCCTGGCTGGACGAGGTCTCTATCGGTCATGCTTTAATAAGTGATGCGCTGTATCTGGGATTGGAACGTACCATTCAGGAATATAAAAACTGTCTTCGCTAATGAATGCAATGCTACTATTAGCCCAAGTGGCTACCAACCTGGCTGATTCCGTTGCATCGGCCAACCCTGTACTGACTCCTGTATCTGCTCCGGCTGAAATGAATATGCTTGATATGGCTATTAAGGGTGGATGGATTATGATTGTTTTGGGAGTACTGTCTGTAGTTTGTTTCTACATCCTGTTTGAACGTAACTATGTGATCCGAAAAGCCGGTAAGGAAGATCCGATGTTTATGGATAAGATCAAAGACTATATCCATAGTGGTGAGATTAAGTCGGCAATTAATTATTGCCGAACGATGAATACCCCTTCCGCCCGTATGATCGAAAAAGGGATTAGCCGTCTGGGACGTCCGGTAAATGACGTACAGGTTGCTATTGAGAATGTGGGAAATATTGAGGTGGCTAAGTTGGAAAAAGGCCTGACTGTGATGGCTACTATTTCAGGTGGTGCTCCGATGCTCGGTTTCCTGGGTACAGTAACCGGTATGGTGCGGGCTTTTTATGAAATGGCAAATGCCGGAAGCGGTAATATTGATATCACACTGCTTTCAGGAGGTATTTATGAAGCTATGATTACTACCGTAGGTGGTCTGATTGTCGGTATTATTGCTATGTTTGCTTACAACTATCTGGTGATGCTGGTAGACAGAGTGGTCAATAAGATGGAGTCCAGAACCATGGAGTTTATGGACCTGCTTAATGAACCTGCACAGAAATAAGGTGCTGAGATAAAATAGAGTGCGTAGCCAATTGGCACATTGACATATTGGCATATTGAAGAATTATTTTATGGCATTAAAGCGTCGAGCAAAAATATCACCCAACTTTAGTATGGCATCTATGACGGACGTCATATTCCTGTTGCTTATCTTTTTTATGATAACTTCAACTGTTGTGTCGCCCAATGCGATTAAAGTGTTATTGCCACAAGGCAAACAGCAAACTTCGGCTAAACCGTTGACAAGAGTTATCATTGATAAGGACCTGAACTATTATGCAGCGTTCGGTAATGAAAAAGAGCATGCTTTAGGCTTGGAGGAATTGACTCCATTCCTGCAAAGCTGTGCGGATAAAGAACCTGAGATGTATGTTGCTCTCTATGCGGATGAAACTGTACCTTACCGTGAGATCGTTAAGGTGCTGAATATCGCGAATGAGAATCATTTTAAAATGGTGCTGGCTACCCGCCCGCCGGAAACAAGGAAGAAATGAACATAAAAAGAAAGAGTGAATATATAGGGGCGTTGGGTGCATTGTTGGTGCATGTGGCTATTATTGCTCTTTTGATTCTGGTAAGTTTTGCTGTTCCACGTCCGGACGAAGAAGCCGGCGGTGTACCGGTGATGATGGGAGATGTGGATGCGGCTTATGGAAATTATGATCCCTCCACTATGGTGGACGTGGAAGTAATGCCTGAAGAAGTGCCGGCTCCGCAACCCGTACCCGAAGTGGAAGCCGAACAGGAAATGATTACGCAGACCGAAGAAGAAACGGTTGCTATAAAACCCAAGGCCGAGCCTAAGAAGGAGAAGCCGAAAGTAGAGAAGAAGCCTGAAAAAACAGCCGAAGAAAAGGCTGCCGAAGCTAAAAAACTTGCTGAAGAAAGGGCAGAGCGTGAGCGCAAGGCCGCTGCAGAAGCTGCCAGTAAACGAGTAGCCGGTGCCTTTGGTAAAGGCTCGCAGATGGGGGGAAGCAAAGGTAGTGCTACTTCGGGTGAAGGAGTAGAAGGAAGTAAAGATGGCAATTCGTCGACCGGAGCAAAGTCCGGAGTCGGGGGATATGGAACATTTAATCTTGGCGGACGTTCTATAGGAGAGGGAGGTTTGCCCCGTCCCGTATACAACGTTCAGGAAGAGGGGCGAGTAGTTGTTTCTATTACCGTGAATCCAGCTGGTCATGTGATTGCTACCAGTATCAACCGATTGACTAACACGGTAAATCCGACTTTGCGTAAAGCTGCTGAAGATGCGGCTAAAAAAGCACGTTTTAATGCCGTAAACGGAGTGAACAACCAGACAGGAACGATTACTTATTATTTTAATTTGAAATAATTAATGCTTAAAGTACCGTGTTTTTAGAAAGGTGGGCTTTGAGTTTATAACATCTAAATGATATAGATTATGGGAACAGTTTATGCATTTTTCGCAGACGGATTTGAAGAAATTGAAGCGCTTACTACAATTGATACATTGAGACGCGCTGGTTTAGATGTAGAAATTGTATCTGTTACGCCAGACGAGATTGTAGTCGGTGCGCATGATGTATCTGTGCTTTGCGATAAGAATTTTGAGAATTGTGATTTCTTTGATGCTGAGTTGCTGTTTTTGCCGGGAGGAATGCCGGGTGCTGCCACTCTGGACAAACATGAAGGGTTGCGTAAGTTAATTCTTAGCTTTGCGGAGAAAAACAAGCCTATTGCCGCTATTTGTGCCGCCCCGATGGTACTTGGAAAACTGGGACTTCTGAGAGGTCGCAGAGTAACCTGTTATCCCAGCTTCGAACAGTACCTGGAAGGTGCGGAGTGTACTAACGAGCCGGTTGTCAGAGATGGTAACATCATTACCGGTATGGGACCGGGTGCTGCGATGGAATTTGCATTGACTATTGTAGATACATTGTTAGGCAAGGAAAAAGTAAACGAGCTGGTAGAGGCCATGTGCGTAAGACGTTAAGCCTATGTATCGGACTGCTTTGATTGTAGCCGGGGGGAAGGGACTCCGCATGGGAAGTGAACTTCCCAAACAGTTTCTTCCCATTGGCGGAAAGCCTGTATTGATGCATACGTTGGAAGCTTTTCATCGATTCGATAAGAGAATGCAGCTTATTCTCGTATTGCCCCGGGAACAGCAGGGGTTTTGGCGGGAACTGTGTGAAACGCATGGATTTAACATCAGGCATGAAATTGCCGATGGAGGTGAAACCCGTTTCCACTCGGTTAAAAACGGATTGGCTTTGATAAACGGTATCGGTGGTATGGTGGGGGTGCATGACGGTGTTCGTCCTTTCGTATCGCAGGAAGTGATTGCCCGTTGTTTCCGGGAAGCTGCTGTGCGAAAAGCCGTAATTCCTGTCATCGATGTTGTAGAAACCGTGCGCCATCTCACAGGATCAGGCAGTGAGACTGTAAACCGTAATGATTATAAACTGGTTCAAACTCCCCAGGTATTCGATGCCGATTTACTGAGAAGAGCTTATGAACAAGAGTTTACTCCCTTTTTTACTGATGATGCCTCCGTGGTAGAGGCTATGGGAGTTCCTGTCCATCTGGTGGAGGGAAACCGTGAAAATATAAAAATAACTACTCCATTTGATTTGAAAGTAGCTTCAGCCTTGTTGTAATGTTCGATTTAGCTACACGAGACATAAAGTACTTATCCGGTGTTGGTCCGCAAAAAGCTGCGGTTCTGAATAAAGAGTTGGAGATTTATTCATTGCATGATCTGCTCTATTATTTTCCTTATAAATATGTAGACCGGAGTCGCATCTATTACATTCATGAAATAGATGGTAATATGCCGTATATACAGTTGAAGGGAAAGATACTTGGCTTTGAAACTTTTGGTGAAGGGCGCCAGAGAAGATTATTAGCACATTTCTCGGATGGCACAGGAGTCGTTGACCTCGTGTGGTTTCAGGGTATAAAGTATGTCACAGGTAAATATAAACTTCACGAAGAATATATTATCTTTGGTAAGCCGACCGTGTTTAACGGAAGAATTAACGTAGCCCATCCCGATATAGATAATCCCGCTGATTTGAAATTGTCATCAATGGGACTCCAACCTTATTATAATACAACGGAGAAGATGAAACGTAGCTTTCTCAACTCCCATGCCATTGAAAAGATGATGGCAACCATTATCGGACAGATTCAGGAGCCTTTGCCCGAGACACTTTCACCTAAACTAATTGCCGACCATCATCTGATGCCTTTGACGGAAGCTTTACGGAATATTCATTTTCCTTCTAATCCGGAGCTGTTGAGGAAGGCGGAATATCGTCTTAAGTTCGAAGAGCTCTTTTATGTACAGCTCAATATTCTGAGATATGCCAAAGACCGGCAACGTAAATACCGCGGTTATGTTTTCGAAACAGTCGGTAAAATCTTCAATACATTTTATTCTAAGAATCTTCCTTTCGAACTGACCGGGGCTCAAAAGCGAGTTTTGAGAGAAATCCGGCAGGACGTCGGTTGCGGAAAGCAAATGAATCGTCTGTTGCAGGGGGATGTGGGAAGTGGGAAAACACTGGTGGCCTTGATGAGTATGCTGATTGCCCTTGATAATGGTTTTCAGGCTTGTATGATGGCGCCTACTGAGATTTTGGCTAACCAACATTACGATACAATCAAAGAATTGTTGTTTGGAATGGATGTGCGGGTGGAACTCCTGACAGGTTCGGTGAAAGGAAAGAAACGGGAAGCTATCCTTGCGGGACTCCTGACCGGAGATGTACATATATTGATCGGTACCCACGCCGTTATTGAAGATACTGTAAATTTTGCTTCTTTAGGATTGGCCGTAATTGACGAACAACACCGCTTTGGTGTGGCACAGCGTGCCAGACTGTGGAGCAAGAGTATTCAGCCGCCCCATGTATTGGTTATGACTGCTACTCCGATTCCACGTACGCTGGCAATGACACTTTATGGTGATTTGGATGTCTCTGTCATAGATGAATTGCCTCCCGGACGTAAGCCGATCTCTACTATTCACCAGTTTGATAACCGGAGAGAAAGTTTATATCGTTCGGTGCGTAAACAAATTGAAGAAGGGCGCCAGATTTATATTGTATATCCCTTGATTAAGGAGAGTGAAAAGATTGATTTGAAAAATCTTGAAGAAGGGTATTTGCATATTTGTGAGGAGTTTCCCGACTGTAAGGTTTGTAAAGTGCATGGCAAAATGAAACCTGCCGAGAAAGATGCGCAGATGCAACTTTTTATTTCGGGTGAAGCGCAGATTATGGTAGCTACTACAGTGATTGAAGTAGGAGTGAATGTGCCTAACGCTTCGGTGATGATTATCGAAAATGCCGAACGCTTCGGACTTTCACAGTTACATCAGTTGCGTGGCCGGGTAGGGCGTGGAGCCGACCAATCATATTGCATTCTGGTCACTACCTATAAGCTGACTGAAGAGACCCGGAAACGTCTGGAAATAATGGTACGCACCAATGACGGATTTGAAATAGCTGAAGCCGATCTTAAACTCCGGGGACCAGGTGACCTGGAAGGTACACAGCAAAGTGGTATTGCTTTCGACTTAAAGATTGCGGATATTGCCCGTGACGGTCAACTCTTGCAATACGTGCGTAATATCGCAGAAGAAATAACGGATGCCGATCCGGGTGGCGTGTTGCCGGAGAATGAAATTCTATGGCGGCAGCTGAAAGCATTGCGCAAGACGAATGTTAACTGGGCTGCCATTAGCTGAAAAACGGTTAAACATGTAGCTTTTTTACATAAACATGTTGCATAACATATTTCTCTTTATTTCCTCTGTTTATGGAGGTTTAGAGAAATATTTCTTTAATTCTGCTATTTATCCTTATAAAAAATAGTTAAGAGGATACCTGCCGTTTCGCTTAGAAATGCTATCTTTGGAGGAATTTTAAAATAAATGAGCACTTTAACCTTTTGAAACTGTACGTTATGATGGAAAAAACATTGGTCATTCTGAAACCTTGTACTCTTCAGCGAGGACTGGTTGGCGAGATTACTCGTCGTTTTGAGCGTAAAGGATTGCGTTTGGCAGGAATGAAAATGATGCAGTTGACAGATGAAGTGTTAAGTGAGCATTATTCACACCTTAGTTCGAAACCATTCTTTCAGCGAGTGAAAGATTCTATGATGACGGCTCCCGTTATCGTTTGTTGTTTTGAAGGTGTGGATGCTATTCAAGCCGTTCGTGCATTGGCAGGACCAACTAACGGACGTCTGGCAGCCCCGGGGACCATTCGCGGAGATTATAGTATGAGCTTTCAAGAGAACATTGTTCATACCTCTGATTCGCCGGAAACCGCAGTTGTCGAATTAAACAGATTCTTTAAACCGGAAGAAATATTCGATTACAAACAGGCTACTTTTGACTACCTGTATGCAAATGACGAATATTGATTGAATTGAATTAAACAAGACGAATGAATTTCAATTGCATTAAAACAGTAATGATTGCCGCTGCGGCTATGATCAGCCTGAACTCTTTTTCTCAGGATTTGATTGCCCGTCAGGCACCGATTGACAGAAAATTAAAAAGTGTAGATTCATTAGCATTGCAGAAACAGATTCGCGCAGAACAGTCTGAATATCCTGCACTGAGTCTGTATCCTAATTGGAACAACCAGTACGTACATGCTTACGGAAAGGATGCTATAATTCCCGATTCTTATACAATCGATCTCACGGGCTTCCACATGCCTACTCCCAGTACCCGTATCACTTCTCCCTTCGGACCACGTTGGAGAAGAATGCATAATGGACTTGACATCAAAGTGAACATTGGAGATACCATTGTAGCTGCTTTCGACGGAAAGGTGCGTATTGTGAAGTATGAACGTAGAGGTTATGGTAAATATGTCGTTATTCGTCACGACAATGGACTGGAAACCGTATACGGTCACTTATCCAAACAGCTTGTAGAAGAGAACCAATTGGTAAAAGCCGGTGAACCCATTGCCTTGGGAGGAAATACCGGACGTTCAACGGGATCTCACTTGCATTTTGAGACCCGTTTCCTGGGTATTGCCATCAATCCTGCATTAATGTTCGACTTCCCGAAACAGGATATCGTTGCCGATACATATACATTCAGAAAAACAAGAGGTTACGAACGTAACAAAGCCGGTTCACATGATACTAATATAGCATCGGACGGCGAAATCAGATATTACAAGGTTAAGAAAGGCGACAGTTTGTCCAGAATCGCTAAACTGCGCGGTGTTTCAGTTAGCACACTTTGCAAGTTGAACCGTATTACCACGAAGACAACACTTCGTCCGGGTCAAGTATTGCGCTGTTCATAATAGTTATACTACATAGACGGAAGAGGGCACTTTAATATTATTTAGAGTGCCCTCTTTTCATTTTTCTTTAATTATTGTTACCTTTGCACACTATTTGTAAGGAAATGAAAGATACCAGGCAACAATTTGAACATGTCATAGCATTATGCCGTGACCTATTCTCTAAGAAACTGCATGATTACGGTCCTGCATGGCGTATTCTGCGTCCTGCTTCCGTAACAGATCAGATATTTATCAAAGCCAACCGTATTCGTAGTATTGAAGTAAAAGGGGTGACTCTTGTCGACGAAGGAATCCGTTCCGAGTTTATTGCTATTGTCAACTATGGTATTATCGGGTTGATACAATTGGAACTCGGATATGCAGAGTCGGCTGATATAACAGTAGATGAAGCATTGGCTTTGTACGATAAGCATGCAAAGGAAGCATTGGAATTGATGCTTGCCAAGAATCATGATTATGATGAGGCATGGCGCAGTATGCGCGTTAGCTCGTATACTGATTTGATACTGATGAAGATTTATCGTACCAAGCAGATAGAGAGCCTTGCCGGTCAGACATTGGTATCAGAAGGCATTGACGCTAATTACATGGATATGATTAACTATTCTGTTTTCGGATTGATTAAGATAGAATTTGAAGGATAAGGAGCTACATATTATTCAGAAAGTATGGACCAATCTGTGCCGCTTCGTGCTGGCAGGGGTGTTCATCTTTTCAGGATTCGTGAAAGCAGTCGATCCGTTGGGATCAGAATATAAGATACAAGATTATCTGGATGCTTTCGGGATGGGAACGTGGTTTCCGGCCTTTTTCCCTTTGTTGGCGGGTATTGTTTTGTCAGCTGTCGAGTTTTCGGTAGGTGTGTTTCTGTTTTTTGGTATCCGGAAAACAACCGCTACCTGGTTGGCTTTGTTGCTGATGATCTGTATGACCCCTCTTACTCTGTATTTGGCATTGGCTAATCCGGTATCCGATTGTGGTTGTTTCGGTGACGCCTGGGTATTGACAAACTGGCAAACATTTTGGAAGAATGTTATTCTGCTGATTGCAGCAATTTCCGTTTTCCGGTGGAAGCATCAGATGATCCGTTTTATCAGTGCTAAGATGGAATGGCTCGTATCTCTATATACTTTCCTGTTTGTGTTTGCGCTTTCGTTCTATTGTCTGGGCAATTTGCCGATACTGGATTTTCGTCCTTATAAGATAGGGAAGAATATTCCGGAAAACATGAGTATCCCGGCAGGGGCAAAACCGACGGTTTACGAGAGTGTTTTCGTGTTGGAGAAGAATGGTGAAAAGAAAGAGTTCTCGTTGGAAAATTATCCCGATAGTACCTGGAAATTCATTGAAGCGCGGACCGTTGTGAAAGAGAAAGGTTATGAGCCTTCTATCCATGATTTCTCGATGACTAATCTTGAAACAGGTGAAGATATTACAGATAAAATACTGGCAGATAAAAACTATACATTCTTATTGGTAGCCCATCGGATTGAAGAGGCAGATGACAGTAACATCGATCTGATAAATGAGATTTATGATTATGCGGTAGAGCATGGTTATGGCTTTTACTGCCTGACCTCTTCGCTGGATTATCAGATAGAACAATGGAAAGATAAAACCGGAGCGGAATATCCGTTCTGCCTGATGGATGATATTACGTTGAAAACGATGATACGTTCCAATCCGGGACTGATGCTGATTAAAGAAGGTACCATTTTAAATAAATGGAGTGATAGTGAATTGCCTGATGAATATGCCCTGACTGACAAACTGGAAAACCTTGAACTGGGAAAACAGAAACAAGAGAGCGATGTGCATACGATCGGTTATGTACTCCTTTGGTTTGCTATCCCTTTATTGATGGTTTTGGGAGTTGATATTCTGGTTGTGAAGCGTCTTGAAAAGAAACGTAAAAAGGCTGCTGACAAAGCTGCCGGAAATTCACAAGTCTCTTCTGAAACGCAGAAGAATGAATAATTGAATCGTAAATTTATTAACCCTTTTAATAAAAAACAAAATGAGAAAAAACATTGTTGCAGGAAACTGGAAAATGAACAAAACCCTCCAGGAGGGTATTGCTCTTGCAAAAGAACTGAATGAAGCATTGGCTAACGAAAAGCCTAACTGTGATGTTATCATCTGTACTCCGTTTATCCACCTTGCTTCTGTAACTCCTCTTGTAGATGCTGCCAAGATTGGTGTTGGTGCTGAGAACTGCGCTGATAAAGAATCAGGTGCTTACACAGGTGAAGTTTCAGCCGCTATGGTTGCTTCTACAGGTGCTAAATATGTCATCCTGGGTCACTCAGAACGTCGTGCTTACTACGGTGAAACAGTTGAAATCCTGAAAGACAAAGTGAAATTGGCTTTGGCTAACGGTTTGACTCCTATTTTCTGTATCGGTGAAGTTCTGGAAGAACGCGAAGCTAACAAACAGAACGAAGTGGTTGCTGCTCAGTTAGAATCTGTATTCGATCTTTCTGCAGAAGACTTTGCTAAGATCGTTTTGGCTTACGAACCGGTTTGGGCTATCGGTACAGGTAAAACTGCTACCCCTGACCAGGCACAGGAAATCCATGCATTTATCCGTTCTGCTGTGGCCGGAAAATATGGAAAAGAAATTGCCGACAACACTTCTATCCTTTACGGTGGTAGCTGTAAACCTTCTAATGCAAAAGAACTGTTTGCCAACCCGGATGTTGACGGTGGCTTGATCGGTGGTGCTGCTTTGAAGGTTGCCGATTTCAAAGGTATCATTGATGCATTCAACTAATTAAAAGATTAAGAACTGGAAGTTGGGAATGTTGGTTATACCAATCAATCCATTCTCAATTTTCAGTTCCCCATTCCTCAATTGACAAGCTTATGAAGAAATTGAGCTTACTGTTTTTACTATTGGTTCTTGCGGCAGGTGTACAGGCTCAAAGCGATATTGTGAAGAGTCTGGAACGTAACGTGCCGGGGCAAGGGAAAGTGACCATTCATCAAGATCCACGCATTGCAGCTTTATTGGGTAGTGTTCCTCCCAGTACCGGTGAACAGAAGATACTCAAGTCTTCCGGATACCGGATACAGACTTATGCCGGCAATAATACTCGCCAGGCCAAGAACGAGGCGCATAACGTAGGCTCCCGGGTTAAGGAGTATTTTCCGGAACTTTCCGTTTATACCTCTTTCAATCCTCCCCGCTGGTTGTGCAGGGTAGGCGATTTTCGTAGTATCGAAGAAGCTGATGCCATGATGCGCAAGCTGAAAGCAACCGGTGTGTTTAAGGAAGTCTCTATTGTTAAAGATCAAATCAATATCCCCCTGTAATTATGTTAGAAAAAGAAGAAATCAATTCTCCGGCTTTGGAGGATTTAAAGAAGCATTATCGCAGTATTATCACTCTTTTAGGTGAGGATGCCGAACGGGAAGGTTTACTGAAGACCCCCGAACGTGTTGCTAAAGCTATGTTGACTCTGACCAAAGGTTATCACATGGATCCGCATGAAGTGCTTCGTTCGGCTAAGTTTCAGGAAGAATACAGTCAGATGGTGATTGTGAAAGATATCGATTTCTTCTCTCTTTGCGAACATCACATGCTGCCTTTCTACGGCAAAGCGCATGTGGCTTATATTCCTAACGGTTATATCACCGGACTTAGCAAGATAGCCCGGGTGGTAGATATTTTCTCTCACCGGTTGCAAGTGCAGGAGCGCATGACGCTCCAGATTAAAGAGTGCATCCAGGAAACCCTCAACCCATTGGGAGTGATGGTTGTCGTTGAAGCCAAACACATGTGTATGCAGATGCGTGGTGTTGAGAAACAAAATTCTGTAACTACTACTTCCGATTTTACAGGTGCTTTCAACCAGGCTAAAACCCGCGAAGAGTTTATGAATCTGATTCGTCAGAGATAAGTCTGGTGTAGTATATTATTGGTATATAGGGGCAATCGCGCTGAATTTATTAGTATTTAAGTTTGTTTATATAGCTTTTGTTTTTTATTTTTGTGCTAAATGAATTAACTTTTATTTTAGCGTATGCCCTCCAATTCCAGTGACTTAATCCGGTTCAACAAGTTCTTTTCCGAAAATCAGCAACGGTTTATCCGGTTTGCATGGACTTATACGCGTGACGAGATCGTAGCCGAAGATATCGTTATGGAGGCTTTAATGTCCTATTGGGAAAACCGTCTTAAGATCTCTTCTGAGATCAATCCTTCTGCCTATGTCCTTACGGTCGTAAAGAATAAGTGCCTTAATCATCTCCGCCATTTACAATTGGTCAATGAAGTGTCCGATCGCGTCAGTTCTCATTCAGAATGGGAGTTGTCCAATCGTATCGCCACTTTGGATGCCTGTGAACCCAGTGCTTTATTTGCCGGAGAGGTGCAGAACATTATCGATCATGTGATTTCCCGTCTGTCCGCCAATACCGCCCGGATTTTTGTTCTGAGCCGTTACGAAAATAAATCCCACAAAGAAATAGCCGAGATAATGGGAATGACTGTAAAAGGCGTTGAATTTCATATCTCCAAAGCCACTAAAGAGCTTCGTGTAGCTCTGAAGGACTATCTGGTCTTGTTCCCTTTCTTATATGACTTCCTCACTTAAAAACCATTCAGAAAAATGTATTACGGGTATCCGAAGAAGGTACTGCCCATAAAAAAAGAACTTTTTTACTAGGGAGGCAATCTGTTTGCGTGTTATTAAGATGAATGCAGATAAAAACAGACCTATGAAAATAGAAAAAGAAATATTATATCGCTACTTTAACGGGGATGCCGGTCCTGAAGAAGAAAAGAAGATCCGCCAGTATATTGAAGCTTCCGAAGAAAATTGGAAGGAATATCTTCGGGAGAGGAAATTCTTCGATACGATTATTCTGAAGGAGCGGGCCGTTTCTGTCCAAAAGCAGGCCGGGCGACGACGGATGATCCGTAGAATCGGTTTTGAATGCCTGAAGGTGGCGGCTGTTCTGCTGATTGCCTTGGGGACAACGTATTTTTGGCTTAACCGACCCTCCGAAACAGAATCGAGAAGTGTGGTCAGCACTTTGAAGGGACAGATGGCGAACATCACTCTTCCCGACGGTAGCCGTGTCTGGCTTAACTCCAATACCCGAATTGAGTATCCGCAAAACTTTGCAGATAAAAGACGTGACGTAGAGATAGACGGCGAAGCCTATTTTGAGGTAACGCATGATGCAAAGAAACCCTTTGTGGTACACACTTCCGAAAAAGAACAGATTGAAGTACTCGGCACCCGGTTTTATGTAGAAGCCTATTCGGGTACCAAGGAGTTTGAGACAGCCTTGATAGAGGGAAGTGTCCGTGTGAAAGCAGGCAATTCCCAGTTAACGCTGCGTCCTTCGTACAAAGCCGTACTTAAAGGGGGCAAAATGACTGTCGAAAAAATTACTGATTTTGATACTTACCGTTGGCGTGAAGGACTGATTTGTTTTAAGAGTAAACGGTTTACTGAAATACTGCGAGAGTTTGAAAAGTATTATGGTGTCGGGATAGGATTTGATGCCGCCAAAGTAGACAATCCGGTACTCACTGTCAAGTTCCGCTTGTCCGACGGAATAGAATATGCATTACGTGTTTTGCAGAGGGACGTGAACTTTAAGTACGTCCGGGATGATGAGAAGAATACATTTACCATTAAATAAATTGTTGAACCTTTAATAAGAATACTGCCTATGAAGAATACCGCTTAAATCTGATTGAAACAAAAGGCCGGTAAGTACTGCAATACCTACCAGCCTAAAGGAGAAACATTCTTCTTTTACTTGAAAAAGAAAAATATTAAATGAATTTATAAAGCAAAGATATGAAAAATACTCGTTGCACGGATTTTTATATACCTAAAAATTCGTCAATCAAACCATTATTTAAAACTATGAGAGTCACTACATTCTTACTTTTCTTTTGTGTATTCGGTGCCATGGCAGGTACTGTCAATTCTCAGAATGCAAGAGTGTCCATTAAAAAAACGAATGTCCCTTTAGAGGAAATACTGAATGAGATAGAACGTCAGACAGATTACCTGTTTATGTACTCGAATGCTGTCGATGTGAAAAGACACGCATCAATCCATGTTTCAGAGAAACCCGTATCGGAGGTCCTGAATCAGTTGCTTGGAAATCAAGTCTTGTACGAGATGGAAGGAACACACATCATTTTGTCCGACAAGCACAGCCCCCGGAATACGATAATCGTACAGCAGGAAGACAAAATTCCGGTGAAAGGGAAGATTACCGACATGGCGGGTGAGCCCATCATAGGTGCCAGTATACTTGAGAAGGGCACTACCAACGGAATTATAACAGATCTCAACGGCGGCTTTTCGTTGGATGTATCTCCGGGAGCCATACTTGTCATCTCGTATATCGGATATGCCAAACAAGAAGTCAAAGTGATTCCCGGTAAGACTCTGAAGATAAAGATGAAAGAAGATGCCGAGTTGCTGGACGAAGTTGTTGTCGTGGGTTACGGTACGCAGAAGAAAGTAAACTTGACAGGTGCTGTTGAGACCATCGAGTCTGATGTCATTGAAAACCGTCCCATCCGTAGTGCCACGGATGCACTTCAGGGAACAGTATCGGGGCTGACAGTCAGTTCGGGTACCGGAAAGCCCGGAGAGTTTGCCTCTTTCAAGATACGTGGAAACACTTCCATCAATAGCGCCGGTGCTTTAGTCATTATCGACGGTATGCCGGGAGATATTAATGTGGTAAATCCACAGGATATTGAAACCATTTCAATATTGAAAGATGCCGCTTCTGCTGCTATTTATGGTGCACGTGCTGCCGAGGGAGTGGTATTGGTGACTACTAAGAAGGGGGCTTCGGAGAAGGTGAAGGTAGAGTATACCGGTAATTTTTCTTTTAATTCTCCTACGCGTTTACCTGAAAGCAATACGGGATTGGACCATGCATTATTATCCAACGTTGCATTTGCCAATGCCGGATTGGCTGCTCCTTTTTCACAGAAAGCAATTGATGCTATTAAAGATCCCAATACCATTGCTATTCCTAACGGTAAAGAGTGGATATATACTTCGGATGTGGACTGGATTGGTCTGATGATGGATCATAGTTTTCAGCAGACCCATAACTTAACTATTTCGAAAGCATCTGATCGTTTGAAGTATCTCTTTTCCATCGGCTGGCTTGATCAGAATGGAATGTTTTCTGAATATGGTCCTGACAATTATGACCGTATTAATCTCCGCTCAAATATCAGTGTTGAATTGATAAAGAACAAGCTGTCGTTTGATAGCCGTATCAGCTATTCACGGGGAGTAAACCTCTATCATGCTGCCGAAGGTTCGTGGTCAATTCCTTATATCACTTTTATACAGGCCGGTCCCAATATGCCTATTTATGATCCGAATGGAAATTATTCCCGCCACCGAATGCAGTTGAATCCGATTCAGGCCTTGAAAGAAGGCGGTGAAGGGCGTACCCGTAATCAACGGATTGAAGGAGTATTTACTTTAGAGTATAAACCGGTGAAAGGTCTTTCTCTACGGGCCGTCGGAGGTGCGAATATTCTTGACGGACAAAAAAAGGAATGGCGTAGAGCTTATGGAAAATATGGTGTGGAAGGTTTAATCTCGACTGCTTTTGGACAGAAAAGCCCGAACTCTGTAACGCAGAACAATTCCCATCGACAATATCTGACCGGGCAACTGATTGCCGAATACAAAGGTGTATTTGGAAAACACGATATTAATGTTCTTGGAGGATGGTCGGCAGAAGAGAATCTGTATGAAGATCTTCAGGGAAAACGTACCGATATCATAGGAAATGAACTGCCTGCGCTTAATCTGGGTGATACGGACGGATGGTCGAATGGTGCCGATGAAAATGAATGGGCATTGGTTTCAGGATTCATGCGTATGAATTATGCGTTTGCTTCCAAATATCTGGTTGAGGCCAACTTCCGTGCGGACGCTTCTTCACGTTTTTCAAAAAAGCACAGATGGGGTGTATTTCCTTCCGCTTCGGTCGGCTGGCGAATTACGGAAGAGAAGTTCATGAAGAATCAGCGCATCTTCGATAACCTGAAGCTGCGTGTTTCCTGGGGACAGTTGGGAAACCAGAACGGGTTAGGAATGTATGACCATATTGCCAGTTATAATATTAAGGGGTACTATCCGTTTAAGTCGGAACTCGGACAGTGGGCCGTCATTTCCAAACTGCCATCGGAAACAAGAACCTGGGAAACGGTAGAAATGAATAATTTTGCGGTAGACATGGCGTTTCTCAGAAACCGTCTGACAGTGACCGGAGAATATTTCATCAAACGGAACAAGGACATGCTGGTCAATGTCGAGGTTCCGAGTGTGATTGGAGTCGATGTGCCTACCGGCAATTATGGAGAACTTGAAGTGAAGGGCTGGGAAGTGACCGTAGGCTGGCAAGACCGGATTAAAGACTTTTCCTATAGTGCCCGTTTCAACTTATCCGATCAGAAAGATAAGCTCGTCGATTACGGAGTGGAGTATAACGGATTTGTGGCCGGTGTCAACCAGAAAGTTCAGGGATATTCTCTGGGGTCAATCTTCGGATACCGCACCGACGGATATTTCACGTCTGAAGAGGAAGTTAAGAATTCGGCTGCTTATAATAAATCTATTACCGGTGTAGGTGATATTAAGTATGTTGATAAAGACGGAGATGGAAAGATTTCAGCTCCTAACGATCTGGAATATCTGGGCACCACCACTCCGCGGTACACCTTTGGATTGAATCTGACTGCGGCATGGAAAGGGTTCGACCTGGGAATACTGTTCCAGGGCGTAGGCAAAAGAAATTTCTATTTGTCGAGTGAGGTGATGAATCCCTATTATGCTACCTGGAATAACTTCTCCTATAAGATGCACAATGACTATTGGACTCCGGAGAATCCGAATGCAGCCTTTCCGCGCTATTATGCCGGGGCCAATCATAACTATCAGATTTCCGACCACTGGTTGCAGAATGCGGCTTACGTACGTCTGAAAAATCTGCAACTGGGATATACGATAGACCCGAAACTGACCAAATCATGGGGCATCCAGCGCTTGAGAGTCTATTTTAGCGGTGATAATCTTTGTGAGTATAGCAAACTGAACGATAACTTCGATCCGGAGCTGTCTAATGTAGACGGATATGTATATCCTATCATGAGAAACTTTTCATTTGGACTAAACGTGACATTTTAATTCTTGAATTATGAAGATGAAAACTATATATCTTTGGTTGCTGACTGCAATCGTATTGTGTGGCTGTAGCGATTTCCTGGATCGGGAACCTAAAACCAATCTTTCACCTGCCAGCTTCTGGAAGTCGGAAAGCGATTTGAGACTGGCCACCAATGTGTTTTATCAGAATATGAATCGTTCGTATACATTAGATAACCAGAGTGCGGACGGTTTTGCTAACGTGAGCAATCAAGTCAGTTCGGGAACTCAGAGTCCGGGCAATACAGATGCTATCTGGACTGCGGCGTATAAGCAAATCCGGAATGCCAATAATTTTCTGGAGAATTATCAGAATGCCGAAGTCTCGGATGCCGTCAAGAACCGTTATGCCGGTGAAGCCCGGTTCTTCAGAGCCTATTTCTATTTTAATTTAGTGAAGCGTTTTGGCGATGTTCCCTATGTACTGAGCACGCTCGATATGGACTCGGAAGAATTGATGGGCCCCCGCACTCCTAAAGAACAAGTGATTGCAGGTATCATCGAAGACCTTGAATTTGCGGAGACCCACATTCCGCTGAAAAGCAAATTGTCTACCGACGTGGGACGACTGACCAAGGGAGCCGCCCAGGCAATGCTTGCCCGTGTGGCGCTCTATTGCGGCACGAGAAATAAGTTCCACGGTGACGGAGAGTATAAGAAATATCTTCAGATAGCCAAAGAAGCCAGTAAGCGGCTGATTGACACGAAAGAATATTCTTTGTATAAAGATTACCGAGATCTGTTCCTGCTGCCCGGAGAAGACTCGGACGAGCACATTCTTTCATATCGTTATTCTGCTGAGGCTGATACATACAATTCCCGTATCCGCGCTACGATAGCCGATCCCTCTCACACCCCTACCAAAGTGCTGGCCGATGCATTTCTCTGTAAAGACGGGCTTCCTGTGGAGAAGTCTGCTTATAAAGTAGAATATCTGCCTGCCGGTAAGGAGTTTGAGAACCGCGACCCGCGTATGGCACTTACTCTCTGGAAACCGGGAGATCCGTTCCTGGGAAAACCGTTTGTACCCAACCTTTCGAGCCAGACACGTACCGGATACATGTTCAAGAAGTATGGTGACGAAGAATCTTACTCGAATATGAAGTCGCGGATTGATGAAATACTGATTCGTTATGCCGAAGTGTTGCTTATCTATGCTGAGGCTTGTTTTGAACTGGAAGATAAGATCTCGGATGCCGACCTGAACCTTTCCGTCAACCGGCTCCGTGCCCGTTTCGAAGGTCATCCCGACCAATTGCCTGCTTTGACCAATGCTTTTGTAGAACAGCACGGTTTGAGCATGCGCGAAGAAATCCGCCGGGAACGCAGGGTGGAACTGGCTGCCGAATCGTTCCGTTACGATGACATTATCCGCTGGAAAACAGCCGAATCGGAATTACCGGTAGCCATCTTGGGTGCGAAGTTTGACTCGGCGCTCTATCCGACAACTATACCGGGAAAAGACGTAACTTTGGATAAGAACGGCTTTTTGTTGGTACAGAAAGCAGAAAGCCGTACATTTGATGTTTCGAAACACTATCTCTTCCCATTGCCGCTTCGTGAGGTATCGTTGAATCCGGCATTAGAGCAGAACCCCGGGTGGTGAGGCCGGATGACTGATATCGAGGATATATTCCATAAATAAAAAAAGTATGTAATGAAAACAAATCGAGCTTTTAAAGAAATTTGTGTGTTAGGCGGCTTGGCATATTCCGTTTGCGGAGTGGCTCAGGAGCGTCCGAATATTATTGTTTTTCTGGTTGATGATATGGGACTGATGGATACTTCCGTCCCCTTTCTGACAGATGAAAATGGTCAGCCGACGCGCCATCCCCTGAATGACTGGTATCATACTCCGAATATGGAAAGACTGGCTAAACAAGGTATTTGTTTTTCTACTTTTTATGCGCAAAGTGTAAGTTCCCCCTCCAGAGCTTCAATTATGACCGGACAAAATGCGACAAGGCACGGTGTCACCAACTGGATTAATGCCGAAAGCAATAACCGGACTCCTTTCGGGCCGCCCGAATGGAACTGGAAAGGTCTCAGGGAAGATATGCCCACTATGCCAAAAGTTTTGCAGCAGGCCGGGTATAAGACTATCCATGTCGGAAAGGCACATTTTGGTTGTATGGGTAGCGAAGGAGAGAATCCGCTGCATCTTGGTTTTGATGTAAATATCGCCGGTTCCGGCATAGGACATCCCGGCAGCTATTATGGCGAATGGGGATATGGGCATATCAAGGGGCAAAAGGCAAGGGCGGTTCCCGACCTGGAAAAGTATCATGGGACGGACATCTTTCTAAGTGAAGCTCTGACGATAGAAGCGAACCGGGAGATAACCAAGGCGGTAGAAGAAAAGCGTCCTTTTTATCTGAATATGGCTCATTATGCGGTCCATGCGCCTTTTCAGGCAGATAAACGCTTTTTGTCACGGTATACCGATCCGGATAAGAGCGAACAGGCAAGGGCGTTTGCTACTTTAATAGAAGGCATGGATAAATCCTTGGGGGATATTATGGACCAACTTGAGAAGTTGGGAATTGCCGAAAATACCTTGATCTTCTTTTTAGGAGATAATGGTGGCGACGCCCCTCTGGGAGATGAACGCGGATATGGCTCTTCTGCTCCGTTGAGAGGGAAAAAAGGTACGGAGTTCGAAGGAGGTATGCGTGTTCCTTTTATTGCGGGCTGGGCAAAGCCTGAGAAAGAGAGTAAAGTGCAGAAGCGTTTACCGATTGAAGCGGGAGGTATGCAGACACAGTTGGGGACAATAATGGATATTTATCCGACAGTGTTGGCCGTGGCCGGATGTAAAGCTCCTCAGGGCTATGCGATAGATGGATTCGACCTCAAAAAGCAATTAAGCGGTAAAGTAAACCGGAGGCGTCCCGAGTCTTTCTTGATGCACTTTCCGCATGCTCACCGTGGCAATTACTTTACGACATATCGTATGGGGGACTGGAAACTGATTTATTATTATCTTCCCGAGACCCCGCAACAACCGAAGGCTCTGCTTTACAATCTGAAGGATGATCCTGAAGAAAGGAATGAACTCTCTTCTGCGTATCCCGATAAGTGTAAAGAGATGATCCGAAAAATGTCTGACCAGTTGGTAAAGGAAGGAGCTCTTTATCCGGTAGATAAGCAAGGAAATGAACTGAAGCCCTTTGTCTACTTCTGACAAGTGAAGGTTTACTGATACATCAAGAGGGTGTGTCGAGACTCACATTTTTTCGACGCACCCTCTTTTTTGTTACAAACTGTATGTGTATCCGCTTCTTTAAGAAAGCGATGACGGTGCATAACCGGATGTGGTCAGCGCAACACCACCCGGTCGCCCAGGCGTTTGGCCATCAGGTTCTGTATTTCCTTCATCTCCTTATACCGTTGCATGACGGCGTCACATTGAGCGTTGTCATTGGCTATCGCAGGATCTTGCAGCGCATACATGATGTGCTTCAGTTCTTCTGCCACGATGGCATTCTTGAAGTTGATCATCAGCATCGGAACCATTTCGTACAAACGTTCTTCGTCCGTTACCAGCTTTTGTGTTTTCGAGTGATATTTACTCAGTTGATACCGGTCGCTTGCCAGTTCGGTGGCTATTGTGCTGATAGCCGGATCGGGGTGCGCCACAAAGAAACGTTCGGCGGCGAACTCCTGTTCGCGGATATGTTCGGCGGCTTCCGAGAGGATACGGCGGTGCAGCGGGTTATGGAAAGCCAGTTCGTCTTCTTTCAAGTCGTTGATGACATACTCCACCACTGTGACCGGTACTTCGTTCCCCTCTTCATCCGTCATGTTGCACATCACCCTTTCTCCGTAGCGGATGATCATCTGGATGATAAGGCGTTCGTATTTGTAGAACTCCTGTCCCTCTTTGCCCTCCTGAGGGATAAACGACTGGTAGGTATCGATTTCTGCCTCTTCCGGCGGAAATGGAGGAGGTATCTCGCCTGCTTCCGGTACCGGAGCATGGTTGGCGACGGCCGGTTTATTCCCTTTCTCGGCCTGAAGTTCACGGCGCTTGGCCACTTCCGAAACCAACAGTTTGTCTTCTATCCGCAATAACTGTCCGCACTCTTTGATATAAACATCCCTGACGATGGCTTCCGGAATGACCGCGATGCTGCGTACGATGTCGTTTATCAGTTCCGCCCGTTTCATCGGATCTTTGCCCGCATCCTCCATCAGGAGTTGTGCCTTGAAACGTATAAAGTCCGTTTCGTGTTCCTGTATAAAGTTCTGGAACTCCGTGGCGTTGTGTTTCCTTGCAAAAGAGTCCGGATCGTCGCCGTCGGGCAAGAGGCATACTTTGATGTTCATTCCCTCTTCGAGCAACATGTCTATGCCTCGGATTGACGCTTTGATTCCCGCCATGTCGCCGTCATAGAGCACGGTGATATTGTTGGTGAAACGGTGAATCAGCCGGATCTGTCCCGGTGTCAGGGACGTACCGGAAGAGGCCACTACGTTTTCCACCCCCGACTGGTGCATCGAGATCACGTCCGTATATCCTTCCACAAGGAAGCAGCGGTCCTGCTTTACGATGGCCTGTTTGGCAAAGTAGATGCCGTAAAGTTCGTTGCTTTTATGATAAATTTCCGACTCCGGAGAGTTGACATACTTGGCGAGTTTCTTGTTTTCCGTACTGAGCACACGCCCGCCGAACGCAACCACTTTGCCCGAAAGCGTGTGGACCGGGAACATGACACGTCCCCAGAAGCGGTCACGCAGTTTATGGTCGTCCGTCTCATAGCAAAGCCCCGTCTTTACGAGAAACTCTTTTTTGAAGCCTTTGCGCATCGCCTCCTGTGCCAGAGCGTCACGCCCTTCGGTGCTGAACCCCAGTTGGAATTTGTCGATAATATCATCGCGGAAGCCTCGCTGGCGGAAGTAAGCCAGTCCGATGCTGCGTCCGTCTACGTGGTTTTTCAGGATGTTCTGGAAATAGTCGCGGGCGAAGTTGTTGACAATGAACATACTTTCTCGGTTGCTCTGCACCTCTTTCTCTTCATTGGTCAGCTCCCGTTCCTTGATTTCTATATTATATTTCTTGGCCAGATAGCGGAGCGCTTCGGGGTAGGACATCTGTTCGTGCTCCATGATAAAGTGCACCGCGTTGCCGCCCTTACCGCAACTGAAGCATTTGCAAAGTCCCTTTGAGGGAGACACGCTGAACGAGGGTGTTTTCTCGTTATGGAAAGGGCAAAGTCCCACGTAGTTCACACCGCGTTTGCGCAGCGTGACGAAATCCGAAACCACTTCTACGATTTGTGCGGCATCGAGTATACGGTCTATGGTTGCCTGGTCTATCATTGTTTTATCTCCTTGCGGATGCAAATGTACGTGATATTTCTTGGATAATCAAATGGCTTTTCAGTGGATTCGGCAGGCCGTGCCGATTTATCGGATATTTGCTTTATGTCGCAAATACGGATTGTTTTGCATTAAAAAGTCAGCCAATAAGGCTTTTGTCTGGCGGATGCCCGATTGTTTTTGATCCAACGGGAGGAAGAAAAAGGAAATCGGCGGGCTTTTTCGGTTGGAGAGCCGGGCTTTTGAGTGGGCAGAGCCTTTGTCCGGGGTAAAAAGAGCCTTTGTTTTCCGAAAAAGACGGTTGCATTTCCACCGAAAGACGGTTACATTTTCCAAAAATGATTACTTCTTTTTCAAATATCTCTATATGTTTTTCATAATTACATATATTGTTCCGTTTAAGATCCGGATTTTCCCTGTTTTTCTCTCTGGTTGCTTGCCCGTCCCGGAACTTCCTTTTCTGCCAGAAAGGTACTCTCGTCACTCCTGAGTGGATAATATGATACAGGAAGAGCTCTTTGCTGCTCAATATGCTTCTTATATCGATAAATGCGATCAATCGGATCGGAGGAAAAATGAATTAGAGCCGTTTCTTCCTTCTTGCCTTTCCCTCGGGACTAAAGAATGAAAACTGAGCGTTTCTTATTATCATTTTGACATTTTGCTTGTTGTAGGGAGAATCCTGTTTCTGTTTCACGTTTGTGTTACTGTGTGATATGGGGAGAGTCAGTATTATAAAGGAAAGTGATGATTATCCGGGCGTAATATATGGGGCTCCTCTATTGATTCTGATGATTGTCCGGAAGAATTATATAAATAGATTTGTTATTGTTTATTATTTTTCTTTCCTTTGTGAGATACGGTCTAATACTTATTTTTATGAGGAAATACATTTATTTGATTCTATTATTACTGTTTTGTAATTTCGGATGTACAGACAGTAAAATCTGTGACAATGTTACGGTATTGCCTAATTCTGTTGCGATGTCGAGGTCATCCGATACTTCTCAAAGGTTATTTAAGTTTCCCATAAAACCGGGCAGTGCACAGTGGATGAGTTTTGAAACCCATCAGCAGAAAATAGATGCTTGCCGGATACCGGATAATTTATTACCTCTTCTTTCAACAGAAGAGTTGGTTGAAATCTGCATGGAATATCCTTTGCTGATAGATGCCTACGCATATAATAATATCGTTGAAGGCATGCAACAGGTCACTTCGAGGTTTAATGGATTTCAGGAACTCTTCAAAAGGAAGGATAATTGTATTTGTTTGTTTGACTATTTAAAGTCTAATGATTTGAGGCAAGAAAATACTTTTGGCCTGGATGAAATAAATTTGGCGAAAAAAACTATTTATTATGCTTTGGCAGAGGTACTTCTTTCTTTTGACCGGATTATTCAAAATGCGGATGATGATCAAAAGAAACATATTGCTTTATTCTCCTGTGATTTAATAGAAAGTCAGGAACAGAAGCCTTCCGTATATGGTCTGTCTTCTATAGGAGCTTCGGCCTATCTTGCGGGGAGCGTCATTGCTAAAAAGAAATCCGTCACGAGAGCCGGTAATGTTCTTTCTGATTTTCTGATTCGTAAAATGATTCTGAATAATGAAGAGTTGCAAGAACTGAAAGATGTTTATAAGAATTCAATTAATAATTGGTGACTATGAAAAAATATTTGTTATGTTTAATGGTAGGCATTACGCTTGTTATGGCATGTAGTAATGAGGATGCCGATGGTGGTTGTTATGAAAATTGGAGCAGTGAAAACAAACCGGTTTGGCTACAGGATAGAGTAAATGATATTGTTCATAAGGAATCCGGAGTCAGTTCTTACTATCCGCTATTGATCATGAGTACCTATTCTTACAAGTATAAAAAGAATACCTATGTTGCCATTCAATATTTCGGAATACTGGGTGAAAAAGTTGTGCAGAATATTGAGTGTTATACAAGTTCCGGTGGTAAGGTAACTTCTGAAAAGGTTCGGAAAGCATATGATAATTCTGAGTCCGTTTTGTTATGGACCAATCGATTGGGAGATAAAGAGCTTAAAATAACCGGAGTGACGATTGGCGGTGTTGAAAATCCCACGTGGTTACAGGCTGAAATAGAACGCTTATCGGATAAGAAGATTCTGAATATAGGTATTTATTCCATAGAGTATGGTTCCAATATGTATGTGGCTGTTAAGCATCTCATATTAAGTGAGAACAACGAAATAGAAAGCCGTGTGGTGTATTATTCCGACGGTGGTGACTGCATTGAAACTTCAGATATGGTATTTCAAGAATTGGATAAATTGTTTAATCACGGAACTAATCTAAATTTATTATGGAACGTCTTTTTAGAATACAAGGTTTAATATGTTTATTATTATGTATTACTCCTGATATTGTCTGGGGACAAGTGTACACCCCGCAGGGTAGTTTAGTTAGCGATACATATGCAATTCCCGGATATTATTCGCCTGCCCAAAAGTTGGCTATCAAACAAGAATATGAGCAGGCATATCCTCGTGCCATTTATATAGATGAAGCTGATCCTACTTATAATTGTCATGCATATGCCTGGCATATTTCAGAGGGAGGTTCACATGTATGGATGGGGATGTCTACAAATCCAACGAGTATATATTGGGAGGATGGGAGCTATATTGAAACAACTGCTTCTGATCCGGAAGCGACAAAGGTTTCTTATCCGGATGATAATCATTCAGCTATTGTGTCTACTCCGTCTTATTATTTCATATCTAAATGGGGGAATACTTGCCTGTTCAAACATACAAAGAGTGATTGCCCGTATCAGCGTTCAAAAACACTTCGGTATTTTAAACTTTCGATGAAGATTTCCGGAAAGCAAGTTTTGGTTATTCCTCCGAGTGGGAATACTGTTACCTCTGAATATATTTTGTCTCGAGTACCTGTCGGAGCTTCTGTAGAATGGGTAGTAGATCGAGGGGCGGCAACTATTGTCAGCGGTCAAGGATCAGACAAAGTCCGGATAGCTTTTAGTTATAATTCTTCTGTAAGTGCCATAGTACATTGTAATACAGGTTTAGATGTAAAAATACCCTCTTTGCATGTTATTGCTTCTAAGTACCCTATTGTTACAGACATTGATCTGTTTAAATATGGGCAGGGAAATGGGGAATACACAGTGAAAGCTTTAGTCACGGACCCTACTTCCGTTTGTACATGGGAGTGTAGTGGACATTCGCGATTATATGAAATCCCTTATCCGGATGATGCCTCTTTCATTGAAAATCCCAATTTGTTTAGGGCAATTGATTTCTATGAAAGAGGGTCATATACTATTTCGGTATATGCGGCAAATGCGGTAGGAATAGGAACTTCTTTTAGTAAGACTTTTGATATACAGGATGTCAAATCTTCTTTTTCTTTCTCTGTCTCTCCCAATCCTGTAATAGGAAATGTTATGCAATTAGAAATTGTTAATAGGGTGAGAAGTGCCGAACAATTCACTATTTCGGTTTATACAGCCGACTACAGCCAGGTGGTAAAAGAGTTGGTAACTCCTTTAAGTAGTTTGATTGTAGATATCTCTTCCTTGGAGGATGGTGAGTATTGGGTGGAAGTAAAAGAAGGGGATAGAGTGTGCAAACAAAGGCTGGATATAAAGCGACAATAGCTATTGCCCTTAACGTAAAAAAAGTAAGAAGGGGAGCAAGAAGAGTTAATTCTCTCTTCCTGCCCCCCCCCTCAATCACATTTAGATGTAAATTTGAGAGTGTGTCGAAACTCACCACAGAGGACACAGAGTAACATAGAGTGATTTTTAAGTTATTGACTATCAATATTCTTATTTTGTGATAATCCGTGTAATCTGTGGTGAAAAGGGTTTTGATACAATCCCTTATTTAATCTTTTCCCGTATCTTCGTCAGATACTTTTTCATTCCTTCCGCATCTTTGCTTGTGATAATTTCAAGCAACTGTTTCAGCTCTGTGCGGATGTTCTCTACCTGTGACGGCGTGCGCGGATTGAACAGGATTTCCTGCAATAAGTAATCATCTTCGCTCAAAAGCCCTTTTGCAATAGCCATGTGCTTCTTGAATGTGGTTCCCGGTGCCTCTTGGTGTTTCATGACAGCTGCGAAAACAAACGTCGAAACAAACGGGATGGACAAGGAGTAAGCCACTGTTTCATCATGCTCGTCGAAGGTATACTCAAAAATATTCAGGTTCAGGCTATTGTATAAGTCTTTAAAGAATACTTTCCCCAAATGATCGCTCTCACTGATGATGATGGCACTTTCGCTGCTCAGATTGCTCAGACTGGCAAAAGTAGGGCCAAACATCGGGTGAGTGGAGACATAACGGAATCCGCTTTCTTCGTAGAACCTCTTCAGTCCGGTTTTCACCGAAGCGATATCACTCAGGATACAGTCTTTGGGCAAAACAGGCAGAATTTTGCGGAAAGCGTCCAGCGTATACTTCACTGTGGCAGCATTGATCACCAGTTCCGGTTCGAACTCTTTGATCTCCTCCAATGTTGTGAAGCGATACGTGTTGTACACGAACCGAAGCTGATGTGGGTTGACGTCGAACACGGCCGTCTCGTGCTGGAAACTTAGTATGTCAGTAAAGAAGGAGCCCATCTTGCCGGCTCCCAAAATTAGAATTCGCATAATATGAATGATTTGCTATTTATTGATAATCTCCATCTGTTGACGAACCGATTCTTCGTGGATGGCTTCGAAGATCACTTTCACAAACTCTGCACTCATGCCGCACTGTTCGCCCTGGGCACCGCGTTTCTCAAGAATCTCGTTATAACGTCCGGTCTGAAGCACTGTGATGTCGTGTTCTTTCTTATAAGTACCGATCTCACGTGCTACGCGCATGCGTTTTGACAGTTCCTGAATGATGTTATCATCGCATTCGTCAATCTGTTTACGCAGTACGTTCAGGTTCTCCGTTGTCTGTGTCTCTTTACGGATGACGAGCAGGTTGAGGATGTAGTCCAGTACGTCCGGAGTCACTTGTTGTGAAGCGTCGCTCCATGCACAGTCCGGGTTACAGTGACTTTCCACTATCAGTCCGTCGAAGTTCAGGTCCATGGCCTGCTGACAGAGAGGAGCTACCAGTTCGCGCTTTCCTCCGATGTGGCTCGGGTCACAGAAGATAGGCAGTTCGGGGATGCGGCGGCGCAACTCGATAGGAATGTGCCATTGCGGCAGGTTGCGGTACAGCTTCTTGTCGTAGCTGCTGAAGCCGCGATGAATGGCTCCCAGACGTTTCAGTCCGGCATTGTTGATACGTTCCAGAGCACCGATCCATAATTCCAGATCCGGATTTACCGGGTTCTTCACCAGCACAGGGATGTCTACACCTTTCAGTGCGTCTGCTATTTCCTGTACGGCAAACGGATTGGCGGTGGTACGGGCACCTACCCACAACACGTCGATGCCCGCTTTCAAGCATTCGTATACGTGCTTGGCTGTAGCCACTTCGGTAGATACGTACATGCCGGTCTCTTTCTTCACCTCTTTCAGCCAGGCGAGGCCTTCTACGCCGATACCTTCGAAACCTCCCGGTTTGGTGCGCGGTTTCCAGATTCCCGCACGGAAGATTTTTACTCCTTTGGCTGCCAGTTGTGTGGCGGTTGACATTACTTGCTCTTCTGTTTCGGCACTGCAAGGGCCGGCTATCACCATCGGGCGTTTATCTTCTACGCCCGGCAATAAGATTGATTCGAGTTCCATATCGATCTAATTCGTTTAGTTGTTATTTCATTATTGATTTGATTCTTTCCAGCGCTTCTGCCAGCTTGGCGTCTTTGCAGCAGAGAGAGATGCGGATGTATCTCGCTCCGTTGCTTCCGAAAATAAATCCCGGAGTGATGAAGACGCGTGCCTCCTGCAGCACTTTCTCTGTCAGTTCTTCTACATCGGCGCAACTTGCGGGGATTTTTCCCCAGAGAAACATGCCCACTTGCTTTTCGTCGTACGTACATCCTAACGTTTTCATAATCTCTCCGGCCAGGTGGCGGCGGTTCCGGTAGTTGACATTGTTGCCTTCGTACCATTCTGCATCCGCTTCGAGTGCTTTGGCAGCTGCCAGTTGCATGGCACGGAACATTCCGCTGTCGATGTTGCTTTTCACCTTCAGAATCCATTGTACAAACTCTGCGTTCGAAGCCAGCATACCGATACGCCATCCCGGCATATTGTGACTTTTACTCATGGAGTTGAATTCGATACAGCATTCTTTGGCGCCCGGCACACTCAGGATACTGATCGGCTTATCATTCAGGATAAAGCTGTACGGATTGTCGTTCACAATCACGATGTTCTTGCGGCGGGCAAACTCCACCAGGCGTTCGTAAAGTTCCGGTGTGGCATTGGCACCGGTCGGCATATTCGGATAGTTGGTCCACATCAGTTTCACGCGGCTCAGATCCATCTTTTCCAGTTCATCGAAGTCCGGCATCCATCCGTCCTCTTCTTTGAGATTGTAGTTCACCACCTCGGCACCCAGTATTTTGCTTAACGAAGTGTAGGTGGGATATCCCGGATTGGGTACCAGTACCTGTTCTCCCGGATTGACAAAAGCGAGTGTCACGTGCAAGATGCCCTCTTTCGATCCGATCAGCGGCTGAATTTCTGTTGCCGGATTCAGTTCCACTCCATACCAGCGTTTATACCAGTCGGCAAAACCCTTGCGAAGTTCCGGTATGCCCACATACGGTTGATAACCGTGTCCGTTCGGGTCGTGAGCATTGTTACACAGCGTTTCGATGGTTTGCTCCGAAGGGGGCATGTCCGGGCTTCCGATTCCCAGGCTGATTACGTCTTTACCTTCTGCGTTCATCCGTGCCACTTCTTTCAGTTTCTTCGAAAAGTAGTATTCGCTTACACCGCCCAGTCTGTCGGCCGGCGCTACCTTATACGTTTGATTTTCCTTCTGCATATTCGCCTAATATTTTAAGTTCTTTCGTCAATGGAGTGATTGCTGTAATCGATTGTTTGTATCTCAGATAATCGTTGAAAGCCACATCTACGTAGAACTGGTATTCCCATTCCCGTCCGATGATAGGGAGCGATTGTATTTTTGTTAAGTTGATATTGTAAAAAGATAAGATAGACAGAACCTGTGAGAGGCTTCCTTCGGAGTGGGGGAGAGTGAAAACGATGTTTGCTTTGTTGAGAACGGTGTTTTGTTTTCGTATCTCGTCCACCTGCCATGGATCTGCCACTACCAGAAAACGGGTGAAATTATGTTTGTTTGTTTCTATGCCTTCTTGCAGTACTTTCATTCCGTACCGTTCGGCGGCGGCATGTGAGCAGATGGCGGCATGTCCTTTCAGGTTTTCCCGTTTGATGATTTCAGCACTCAAGGCCGTATCTTCAGCTTCTACCACTTTGATACGCGGGTGTTGGTTCAGGAATTCCCGGCATTGCATCAGGGCGATCGGGTGTGAGTTCACTTCGGTGATGTCATTCCAGTCCTCTTCGGGCAGGCAAACGAAGCTGTGCGAAATGCGTAATTTGTATTCGCCGATAATCTGCGTGCCGCTTTGGCGCAACAGTTCGTTGTTGTGCAGCAGGCTTCCTGCAATCGTGTTTTCAATGGCCAGCATCCCGATTGTCTGACTATCTTTCCGGATGGCAGCAAACACATCTTCAAAGTTGGCGCAACAGATTAACTCTATTTCTTCCCCTTCGAAGTACTTGTGTGCGGCTATATCGTGATACGAGCCCAGTGTTCCTTGAATTGCTATTCTTTTCATTCCTAATTGAGTATATGGTATAAAAAAATCCCGCGTCCATGTCGGAGCGGGATTCATATTATTAGTTTCTCTTAATCTCAGTTCTTAAGCACCCTGTCACTTGATACATACAAACTCCCGCTCTACTTTCTGGCTAAAGTAAAAGTAAAAAAAGAAGTAATATGTAAAAGTGAATACGTTCATAACGTTTTGCTTTATTTCTTTGTTTCAGGGGACAAAAGTAATACTTTTCTTTTAAATGCAAGCAAAAAGCCACTTTTTTTTCATGTTTTCTTGCTTTTGCAGTATTAAACCGTCCTATGCAACGGGCGGATTACAATCCCAATACGTTTGGAGTAGTCTCTGCCTGCTGATTATTGAACTGTCCGTTCAGGTTCTCCCCCTCTTTCGGGTTCAGTTCCAGCGATTTCTTCATATCTTCTACTGAGCCTTCTTTGTCACCGTTCAGCAGTTTGGCACGTCCTCTTTCGTGGTAGGCCGCAGCAAAGTTCGGATTCAGGTCTATTGCTTCATCGAACAGTTCGATAGCCGCAGACAGTTTCTTCTGTGTAATGAACAATTGTCCCAGATATAGATAGGCCTGTTCGTTGAAAGGGTTCATTTCCGTCACACTGAGGTAATCGTTTTCCGCTTCTTCCTGCTTTCCGGTGGCTTCTTTTATTTTGCCACGTAACAGGAGGGCAGCTTCTTCGTCCGGATTCTGCGCAAGTATGGCTTCAATATCTTCCATAGCCTCTGCGAATTGCTGCATTTTGTACAGTGCTTCGGCACGGAGCAGCCGTGCTTCCGTGAAATCATCTTTCAGCACAATGGCCTTTGTCAGATGGGCAATGGTCATTATTCCGTTATCCAATCCATGATTGGCTTTACCTAACAGGTAGTGTGCCATTGCGTTACCCTCTTCCAATGCGATGGCCTTCTGGGCAGCATCGGCCATTTCCTGATAATTTTCTTGCATGAAGCACAGGTTGGCCAGCGTCAGGTACGTGCTCGTCAGTTCCGGTTCCAATGCAATCATACGTTCCAGCAGTTCATGTGCTTTCACGAACTCTCCGGTCTGCATGTAAATCTGGCTCAGATAGTTCAGTGTTTCGAAATCCTCTTCGATGGCCAGAGCTTCGTTGAAGCATTTAATGGCATAGTCCGGGCGTCCCATACGTTGAGCACGCAGGCCGTCATATTTAAATATCTCAAAGTTCTTTTTGGCGTTTTTCTGTTTTTCCTCCTCAGGGTTTTCTGTTTTACCTGAGAAAAAAGATTTAAAGAAGTTTGGCATGATCGATGTTTTTTTAGTTTGGTTGCAAATGTAGTAATTTCATCACATACCCTTACTGCTTTTCAGGAAGTTTTTTCGGTGAGCAACCCGTTCTCTGAACTTAGCAAGCCCTCGTCCAGCATAAACCGTACCACTTCGCCCAACTGTTCTTTATCTGTATTTATGTGCGAAGCTATCTCTGCCGGAGTCATCGGGTGTTCTTTCAGCAGGGTCGTTATTTGTTCCTTTAATTCGTCGAAGCTGCTTTGTGGCACGTCCGGTTGTGTGCGGTGGCTGAGGCAGACATCACATTGTCCGCAGTTGTGTTCGTTCTTCTCTCCGAAGTAGCGGAGCAACATCCGGCTGCGGCAGACATTCTCTGAAGTAACATACTCCACCATGGCATGAATACGTTTTTCGTAGCGTTCTTTCCTTTCTTCGTATACCGCCCGGGGAATCTGCAGATAATGCAAATCTACCCGTTCGCGCGTATATATAATGTAAGGTGTCTTTTTATGCGGAATGTAGTCGACGATACGGCGCTTGCTCAGCATCACCAGCAAGTCGTAAATCTGCTGCCGGGTCAGTCCTGTGCGTACCGACAGCGTTTGTTCGCTGATGTAGGCGTAATCTGTAAAAACACCCGTGTAGGAGCGAAGGATCATCTGTATCAGTTTCTCCGCAGGCTCACCCATTTCGCGGAGTTTATACAACTCATCCCGGCGGATCGTGAAGATGATTCGTGAAGCATTGTCCTGTTCGTCGGTATATTCCAGGTATCCGGCCTGTGTGAGTATCTTCAGAGCACTGTCGGCAGGTACGGGGAAGTATTTGAATTTGCGGCAAAACTCTTCCAGACTGAAGTCATACATACATCCCAGTCCGTCGCCCATCGCCATTTGATAGTGGTATTGCAGATGTTCGTACACATCTTTTATATAATCCTTATCCGGGAAAGTATCCGCAATGCGTTTGTTGAGTGTCGTTTTATCCGATTTTGCGTAGAGTATGACTGCGTATGCTTTCTGACCGTCACGCCCTGCCCGTCCGGCTTCCTGGAAATAAGCTTCGGGGGAGTCGGGGAGGTCCAGATGGATCACGATGCGTACATCCGGTTTGTCAATACCCATACCAAACGCATTGGTGGCTACCATGACCCGGCTCTCACCGTTTTGCCATCGTTTCTGGCGGAGATCTTTGGTTGCATTGTCTAACCCTGCATGATAAAAGTTGGCAGTGATTCCTTCATTTACCAGTAGCTCGGTGGTCTCTTTGGTTTTCCGCCGACTGCGTACGTATACGATTGCACTGCCCTGTATCCGGTTCAGGATGTGAAGCAATTCTCCGTTTTTATTATCGGTGGAGCGGACAATGTATGCCAGGTTTTTCCGTTCGAAACTCATACGGAATACATTTTCCCGGCGGAAGTGGAGACGTTCCTGTATGTCTTTCACCACTTCGGGGGTGGCGGTAGCGGTCAGTGCCAGCACCGGAGCATCCGGCACCAGTTCTCTGATATCTGCTATTTTCAGGTAGGCCGGACGAAAGTCATATCCCCATTGCGAGATGCAATGGCTTTCGTCCACGGTGATCATGCTGATTTTCATTGACCGGAGTTTGGCCCGGAAAATTTCCGTATCCAGCCGTTCGGGAGAGATATAGAGAAACTTATAGTCTCCGAAGATACAGTTCTCTAATGCCACTACAATCTCTTGCCGTGTCATTCCGGAATAGATGGCTACCGCTTTGATTCCGCGTTTTTTCAGGTTCTGCACCTGATCTTTCATTAAGGCGATCAGTGGAGTGATGACAATGCACAATCCCTCTTTGGCAAGGGCAGGAACCTGAAAGGTGATTGACTTTCCGCCTCCGGTGGGCATCAGTCCCAGTGTGTCTTTGTCATTGCCAATGCTGGTTATGATGTCCTCCTGCAAATCGCGGAAGGAATCATAACCCCAGTATTGTTTTAAAATCTCTTGGTAAGTCACTCTATCGGCATGATATCTTCAATCTGCAACTGTACTTCCCCTCGTTTGTGGGTGTTCTCCTCAATGGTGTAGCAGATATCAAATGAGCGTTTGGTTTTGATGTATCTTACGTGCGAACTTTGTCCGAAAGCGATTCCGTTCATCACGTTGTTCGATTTGTTATCTACCAGTTCCAGCTTGATATGTTCCTGATCGCGTCCGACCACTTTGCTTGTTCCATAATCGTACACGTGGTGTGTGCAGAACACCGGTTTCTGATTATCGGGACCGAACGGGTTGAATCGCTTCAATTCATTAAAGAATTTCGGAGTGATGTCTTTAAAGTCTATTTCGGCATCGATGTCGATCACTGCACTGGTCTGTTCAGGCAGTATGTGTTCCGACACGAAACTTTCGAATCGTTCGGTGAATGCCTGTACATTTTCCACTTTCATCGAGAGTCCGGCAGCATAGGTATGCCCTCCGAAGTTTTCGAGCAAGTCGCGGCAATGCTCGATAGCTTTGTAAACATCGAAGCCGGATACCGAACGTGCCGAACCTGTCGCCATGTCATCTGTCCGCGTCAATACCACTGCCGGACGATAGTAAATTTCTGTCAACCGTGAGGCTACGATTCCGATCACTCCTTTATGCCAGTCTTCATTGTAAAGCACTATCGAACGGCGATCCACTAATCCTTCCAGCTCGGCTACAATCTTATTGGCCTCTTCCGTCATGCTTTTATCCAGATCCTTCCGGGTTTCATTGTATTGGTTGATTTGTCCGGCTTTCTCAAGTGCTGCCGAGAAATCCTTCTCAATCAACAGGTCTACCGCTTCTTTCCCGTTCTGTATACGTCCGGAAGCGTTGATACGCGGACCTATTTTGAATACAATGTCGCTCACCGTAATTTCTTTCTCCGATAATCCGCATACATCGATAATCGCTTTCAGCCCTACGCTCGGATTGCTGTTCAGCTGTTTCAGTCCATGATAGGCTAAGATACGGTTTTCGCCCATGATCGGTACAATATCCGATGCAATGCTTACAGCGGTCAGGTCGAGCAACGGAATCAGATGATGAAACTCGATGCCGTTACTGATGGCAAAAGCCTGCATGAATTTGAACCCCACGCCACATCCCGAAAGATGGGTGTATGGGTATGTATTATCCAGTCGTTTGGCATTCAGAATGGCAACGGCCGGCGGCAATACATCGTCCGGTACATGATGGTCGCAGATGATGAAGTCAATTCCCTTCTCTTTGGCATACGTAATCTCCTCCACTGCTTTAATTCCGCAGTCCAGCACAATGATAAGTCCTACTCCTGTCTCTGCGGCATAGTCAACTCCTTTTTTGGAAATTCCGTATCCTTCGTTGTAACGGTCGGGGATGTAATAGTCAAGGTTCGAGTAGAACTGTTGAATGAACTTGTAGACCAGTGCCACAGCGGTGGTACCGTCCACATCGTAATCTCCATAAATCAGAATGCGCTCTTTCTTTCCCATTGCCATGTTCAGGCGTTCCACTGCTATGTCCATATCCTTCATCAGGAATGGATCATGCAAATCGGGCAATTGTGGACGGAAGAATTTCTTGGCATCCTGTGCCTTTATAATTCCCCTTTGCACCAAAAGTTGTCCCAGGACCGGGCTAATACCCAGTTCCTGAGCCAGTGCCCGGCTTGTCTCTGCCTGTTCTTGTGTAATGGGTCGATAATTCCATTTGTGATTCATTTTATATATTGTTTTTTCTTTTTATCTGTTCTCAGATGCCGGAAGTGCATAACTTTCCAACAAGCTGTAAAAGTACGAAAAAAACCGGAAGTGAGGGGTATATACTGAAAAAAATAATTGCTTGTGTTTTGTTTATCGATATTTGGTGCGACATGGTGAATCTACTATCTTTGTATCGTACTATTAAGTGTTGTAATTATGCAAGATATAATAAACGGACGTTGCGGTTGGTGCGGGAGTGACGAACTGTATGTGAAGTACCATGATCAAGAGTGGGGAAAATTGGTGACCGATGACAAGACGCTGTTTGAGTTTCTTGTATTGGAGAGTGCTCAGGCTGGCTTGAGTTGGATAACCATCCTTAAGAAACGTGAGGGGTATCGCAAAGCCTTTTGCAATTTCGATGCTGAGTCGGTGGCACAAATGACCGATGAAGATGTTGAACGGTTGATGCACTTTGATGGCATTGTGAAAAACCGTTTGAAAATTAAATCGACAATCACAAATGCAAGGTTATTTCTCGCCGTACAAAAAGAGTTCGGTAGTTTTTATAACTATACACTGTCATTCTTTCCCGACAGAAAACCAATAGTCAACAGTTTTCAGTCATTAAGTGAGATTCCGGTATCATCTCCCGAATCTGATGCTATGAGCAAGGATATGAAAAAACGGGGATTTAAATTCTTCGGAACTACGATTTGTTACGCCCACTTGCAGGCCTCCGGATTTATTAATGATCATCTGGCGGATTGCATCTGCCGGAAGAGGTAAATAACAATATAACTATGTACAGTGGGAGAGGATATCTTATGCCTTTTGCCCGTTAACATTGTTAATGCCATTTTCCGATGGTTTTGTTCTTGTCTGCAAATAACAAGTCTTTTGCATTTAAAGAATTTGCTATTTGCAGACAAAAAGCAAACTTTAACGTAGTGTTAAAACAAAGCTTTTACTGATAGATATTTTGTGCTTTGAATGTCTTGTTTTTCAGTTTGTTAAGTTCGATCTTTACTTCTTAGCCTTACTGAAGATCTTTGCGGGCTATAACCGATATACTTGCTTTTTTGTCAACTATAAACAGAGATTTTGCACTATCCGTTTATTTCCTTTTTGCCTTATTCAGTGCTGCAATCAGATACCTTCCTTTCGCCCCAATGTCACTCCAGCAAGTGTTGGCAATCAGCCGCCACACCGTTGTTCCCTTTCTTCCATAGTCCGACAGCCTGAGAATGGCGTTTACTTCGCTCACCTCGTTTATTCCCAATCTTTTCAGCGTGTCCGTCAGTCCCGGATAATTGTGCGTCATCGTATTGAAAGCGTATCCCGGTATCGGGAGAGAAGCAGAATCCTCCTTCCTTTCTTCCTCCTTTCCCTCGGGGGGAGCTGAGGGGGGAAATTCTTTATTTTCCTCTGCTTTATTTTCTTTTACTTTACTTTGTCCGGAATTGCATGCATTTTTTGCGTTAACGGCTACATCATGTACTACATTTCCCGGATTAACGGTTACATTTTCACCTTCCGGTGCTTCGTCTTCCTGCTGAGTCAAGTTTTTCACCAGCAGATAGGGTAATGCTTTCAGATCCCTTTTTCTTCGCTTTGTCGCCTCCATCCATACCTTCTGTATGTTTGCCGAAGTCAGTATTCCGTTTTCCAGATAACTGTTTCTGTCCAATATTCCTTTGATGAACAGGATTTCAATAATCCCCTGTACCTCCTTGGCTTGCACCTCTCTTCCCGCCTTGTTGGCAAAGATCAGACACTGTTCTTCATCCCAACGGATGAAGTATCCCTCCTTGTATATTTTGCACAGCAGTTTCAGTACGATTGCCGGGCCTTTTATTCCATATTTTGCTTCTATCACTTCCATTGCGTTCTCTTCCATGAAGTTTACGCCTACCGGGAAATAGTTGATCCCGTCGTATGCTATTGCCATATTGTTTTTATAGATTAGTTGTTTTTTATCTGTAATACTTTTATCACAAATTACCCCGGATTCCCAAAGATGTTTTCATTTGATTCCTCAAAATATAAATAATTCATCTGTGAAAATCCGTGTAATCTGTGGTGTTCGATCTATACTGTCGGTCTCCATTCCATAAAGTTCTCCACCTGAAACGTCGTCCACCGCTGTTCGTCCACATTCCAGTAGACTACGGCACCTTCCACAGCCATCGGATCGTACTTTTTGCGGAACTCCGTCTCGTAGTGGATCAGTGTTGCCTTTACCATCCGGAAACTCCCGTCCTGTTTTCGGTAAGCTACCGTCGCATGCCCGTATAGCATATGATCTAATAACGCTTCCAATCGTTCCGCCATCCATTCTGCACAGGACTCTGTGTATCCTTTTTCGAAGATGATGCGTCTTTTCCATTTCAGTTTCAGTGATTCGCTTTGTGAGGCGTGTCTTTTTCTCTTTTTCATATTCCTATGATTTAAAAGGTTAATAAATAGATTGTTGCCTCAAAGATAAGTCGGTCCGGACGTACTCCGGTTCAATAAAATTCATTGTATGTATTTCGGCGGTTGATCTTCGGTTTCGTATTTTCCTTTTCTACCTCTTTCCACAGGTTATTTATATAAGTCTTGATTGTGCTATAATCCAGTGGTTTGAATACTCCACCTCTGAGCTTTCCGAAGAGTTCTTTTTCATAGATGTAGCGCGTTAGTGAAGCCTGACATGTATTGATATTTTGTAGCTTTGCATCTATGATATAGGATCTTATCAACGCTTTTATGATCCCTTCATTGTTGGAGATAATCCCTTGTATCGGTACTCCCTTTTTTCTTCCTCTTGTTTCTATAACTATTTCTGTTATAGTTGATTGTGTTTTCTTATTGGCGTTTTTTTACACTTTTGTTCATGACTTGAGATAATACATTTTCTTTCTTCATTGGATGATTTATTTAGTTAATATTTAAATGAAGTTAATATGTTGCAAAGGTAGAAAGGAATCTGTCAGTGAACAAGTAAATGTGAAATTAAAGGGGAAAAGAATACTCTTCTATAATTTAATTATTTGATATACAATGATGTATTGGCTAAAAAGATAAGTGTTTCAATAAACGTTCGTTTAATTGAACGCAAAGATAGAGGGTATTTTTAGAACTACAAAATGTTTAATAAAAAAAATGATTTTGCTCTTTTGATTGTTGTCTTAATATGCTAAACAATAGGTGTTTATGAATTAATAAAAAACTATTTATTATCTGTCTGATTTTGTTTGTCTGATACTTTTGATTTATTTACAAAAACGGTGTTTCAAAAGACGAACGTCTATTGAAACATTTCTGCTTCATAATACGCTTGTTTACAAAATCTAAGATCAAAAATTCCCTGCTTCTTTGTGAAGATGGTCTTTTTTGCTCTGAATCCCTTTTCAAACCGTCTCTCCTGCGATAGGGGAGTACCTGATGAAATGATATACGCTGCAAGGCAAATAATAGAATTAGTAAACTTGACCGGAAGGTATTTCACTACCCCGGTGTCCCCCAATCATATCCTTTCGTGAACAAGAGTATTGATAAATCCTGGTACGCCCTTCGTATCACCTATAGCCGTGAGCTTGCCTTTAAGGAATACCTGGACTCCCGTGGAGTGAAGAATTTTCTTCCCATGCGCTACGAATACGTATTCCGTGGTGAGCGTAAGATCCGCAAACTGGTTCCTGTTGTTCACAACCTGGTTTTTGTTTATGCCACCCGCAGTGAGGTTGACGAAATGAAATCCACTGTCGGCGCTTCTCTTCCCATTCGTTATATCATGGACCGTGAGACCCGTCAGCCCATTACCATTCCTGAAGTCCAGATGCGTAGTTTTATTGCTGTTGCCGGTAATTACGATGAACAGGTTGTTTATCTGGATCCTTCCACCGTTTCCATGAAGAAGGGAGACCGTGTCCGTGTCACCGGTGGCATCTTTGAGGGTGTCGAGGGTGAGTTTGTCCGTATTAAAGGTGACCGCCGTGTGGTGGTTTCCATCCAGGGGGTTATGGCAGTTGCCACTGCTTTCATTCATCCCTCTTTAATCGAGCTAATAAAGAATTAAAAACTCAGTGAACTCTGTACCCTCTGTGGTGCATATTCCAATACGTAAATAAATCACCATGTTGTCTTTGCAATCAGAAATCGATTCTTTGTGCGCTGTTTCGCACGAACTTCTCCATTTAGGTCTGGATGGCGAACCCATCTACTCCGACCGTTTCCGTCAGTTAAATACGGATGTGTATCATCGTTGTGAGCATCTTTTCGGTTCGCACGGACGTACTCTTGAAGAGGAAGCTTCTCTTTGTATCGCTTTGTTGACCGGCTATAATGCTACCATTTATAATCACGGTGATAAGGAAGATAAAATCCAGTCGGTTCTCAATCGTAGTTGGGATATCTTGGATACACTTCCCGTCTCGCTTTTGAAATGCCGTTTGTTGGTAGCCTGTTACGCTGAGGTCTTTGATGAAGAGTTGGCGGCGGAGGCACACGTAATAATGAACGGTTGGAAGGATCGGGAATTGACGAGGGAAGAGTTTGAGATGGTGGAGCATTTAAAGAGTTTGGAAGAAAATCCGTATCCGAATATGGATATGGAATAATATCATTTGTGAAGTATTTATTTTGTTGAATAGTAAAGTTACGTTTTGGCTGAGGCCTGTGGCTTCACCATAGGTGATATCCTAATCTGACTTCCGATTGTCCGGAAGGTATGCTCCTTAAAGCTGACAATGCGGATGAGGTTTATCTGGTTCAATTGGGTAGTCATCATCATATTCCGAATCCGGATGTTTATTTTGCCTTATTCTCAGCTTGGGATAAGATCGTGGTAAAGAGTCCTGAGGAAGTGAATACTATTCCTGTGGGTATTCCTCCTTCTTTAGACGCTTGTCTGATTAAAGCTAATGACTGATCCGGTGTATTTGAGTACGAATGGTGTGAAAAGTCATATTAAATCGGTAGAAAATTTTGATAAGGTTGGCTTTGATTGGGATAAGATCCAAGTGATGTTTCCGGCAGAAGTGGATACAATCCCTACTGCTCCGGAATATGAGATCGCTAATTGGTAATTTATTTGATTGAAAATAAAATTATAAGGGGAGAGAGGATATTCTCTTTTCCTTTTTTAGGACTCTCTTTATTTTTAATATAATTATAACCTGTTTTTCCAAATACTGAATCTCGTATATTGGTGGATATCCGTATGAGTAACGGTGTTTATATCAGTCAGAAGAATTTAAGCTACGCAGGTTTGAGAAATCTGGTAGAGAAACTGGAGGGTTTATGTTGAATATAACAGGTTTAAACCGTTTTTTTCTTTGTTCGCAATTTCCACGATATACGTTGTAAATATGACGAGGTCTTATCCATCATTCATCAACAGTTAAATCGTGAACCTGATGTCGGTGATGTCTTTATCGTGATGTCTAAAGATTTACGTCTGGTCCGCTTGTTCGGTTATAATCAACGGTTTTGCAGCATATTTGAAAAATGTTTCAAGCGTGGGTACAAATTTGTGTAGGTAACTTTTAGGGGGGTGAAAGGATTTATTTAATCAATAGGAGGCTACCTCCGTCCCTTTTGAAGACCCATATTCAGATATGACTCCTGAGGAAAAATCGAAAATGATAATAGAACTGATGGCTGCCCGTCAGCGGGATGCGGAACGCATCCAACAGGACAAGACTCGTATAAATGAATTATTGTCCAAAGTTAATGAACTTCTTTCTATGCAGAAGGCTTTTGTGACAGCAAAAAAACAGTTAGACGATTACAAACAGATGGTTGGTACTCTTTTGTCTAAAATAACAGCATTGGAAGAGAGGTTGAAAGTCTGTAACAAGAACCTTTATGCTAGCAAGAGCCAAAAGGGTATTAATAAAAAGAAGCGGGAAGCCGAAGAGGACCACACACGTGACAAGGATAATTTTGACAGCACTCCCCAATCCATCGAATCCTCATTGCTGCAGCATGGCGATGATCCTATGTGTGAAGAAAACGCGGAAGCAAAACCCAAGGAGGTTCGTCTTTGTCATCAAGGATTGTCTTATCGCACCATGGGTGCCGACAATACGGTTTGCCATAATAGTGATATTCGTCAACTGCCCGCAGGTGCAATAATCATCAAACATGTCCATAAATATGCTTATGAACAGATCAGCAAGCTGGAGAAGACCATAAGTTATATAAATACTTTTTGGACTCAGCTATTTGCTTACTTAAATGACGGCTCTTATTCAATCGACAATTCCATTGCCGAATGATTTATCCGCCCTTTAGCCGGTGAGTGAAAGAACTCGTTATTCTTCGGAAGCGATAAGATGGCCTGCGTCTCAGCGGTATATCATACCATCATCTCAACATGTAAGATGCAGGGTGTGTCTGTGCTTGATTATTTCAGGAGATTCTTCAGTGAGATTGTTAAAGGACGTAGGGATTATGAACATTTATTGCCCTTGACAATCGGATTGAACTAGTAACAATTTTTTTAATTAATATCCTTTTTGACGTTATTTATTAGAAAATCGCCTTGTGGCGGCTTTTCTTAGGGTATACGTCAGAATTGGACGCTAACTATTATTATGCTTAATAACAAATCCGTCTTGATTACCGGAGGAACAGGTTCTTTCGGCAAGAAGTTTGTGGAAATCATTCTCCGTGATTATCCGCAAGTAAAGAAAATTATTATCTACTCTCGTGATGAGCTAAAGCAGTTCGAACTGAAGCAGAAGTATTCGGAGAATCAGTATCCTCAGATGAGATATTTCATAGGTGATGTACGTGATAAGGATCGTCTCATTCGTGCTTGCGAAGGTGTTGACGTTATCATCCACGCAGCTGCTATCAAGCAGGTAGATACCGCAGAGTACAACCCAGAGGAGTGTATCAAGACCAATATCCATGGCGCAATAAACGTGATTGATGCGGCTATGATTCAGGGAGTAAAGGATGTTGTAGCACTCTCTACTGACAAGGCTTGTGCTCCTATTAACCTCTATGGCGCAACTAAACTTACTTCTGATAAGCTCTTCACAGCAGCCAATAATATTAAGGGCAGCAAGAATATTCGTTTCTCTGTAGTTCGTTATGGAAACGTAATGGGTTCTCGCGGCTCTGTTATTCCATTCTTCATCAAGAAGCGTGATGAGGGTGCTGAGTTCTTACCTATCACCAATAAGCGTATGACTCGTTTCAATATCTCTCTTGAAGATGGTGTAGCTCTTGTTATGTTTGCTCTCAAGAACCACCTTGGTGGTGAAATCTTCATACCTAAGATTCCTTCTTATAAGATCTGCGATGTTGCTACTGCCATTGCTCCAAACCTGAAGCAGGTTGAAGTAGGTATCCGCCCAGGAGAGAAGCTCCATGAGGAGATGATTACTGTAACCGATGCTCTTGATACAATTGACCTCGGTAGTTACTATGCAATACTTCCTTCAGTATCTTACTGTTGGAATCGAGAGGACTACCTCAAGCATCACCATGCCAAGATGGTTCCTTTTGGATTTCACTACAGTTCTGACATCAACGATGAGTGGGAAACTCCTGAGACCATGCGAGAGAACATCAAGAAGTACGTAGATCCAAATTTTGAGGTTAAGTAATCAGAGGAGAGAAAACAATGAAATTGCCAATCTCATACGGTCGTCAGTATATTTCTGACGGAGATATACAGGCAGTAGTAGAGACACTTAAGTCTGATTACTTGACCTGTGGACCTAAAATACCAGAGTTTGAAGAGGCCTTCTGTGAATATGTACACGCAAAGTACTCTGTAGCAGTTTGCAATGCTACTGCGGCTCTTCACATTGCTGCCATGGCATTGGGTGTTAAGGAGGGTGATAATGTCATCTGTACTCCTATGACCTTTGCTTCTTCTGCCAACTGTATCCGTTTCTGTGGGGGTAATGTTAAGTTTGTTGATATCGATCCTGAGACTTATCTCCTTGATATCAATAAGCTTAAGGAGATTCTGTCTACTGCTCCTAAAGGTACTTACAAGGGTATGGTACTCGTAGACTTTGCCGGCTATCCTCACAATATGGAGGAGTACCGCAAGGTAGCCGACGAATACGGCATGTGGATTCTCGAAGATGCTTGTCATGCCCCTGGAGCATACTTTATTGACTCTACTGGCGAGAGGGTATATTGTGGATGTGGTAAGTATTCTGACATAACCGTCTTTTCTTTCCATCCAGTTAAGCACATCACTACCGGTGAGGGCGGTATGGCATGCACTCAAAATAAAGAGTACTATGAGAAGATGGCTCTCTATCGCACCCATGGTATCACGCACGAGGCAGAAAAGCTTCAGCACGAGGATGGTCTTTGGTATTACGAGATGCAGGAACTTGGTTACAATTATCGTATCACTGATATTCAGGCAGCTCTTGGAACCTCACAACTCAAACGCGCACGCAAGAATGTAGAAATCCGTCGTGAACTCGTCCGTAAGTACAATGAGGCATTCGTAAGCATCCCAGAAATCAAAACCCCATACGAGGCCGCTGATGTTTATCATGCTTACCACCTTTATGTTATTCAGGTGGAAGACCGACTTGGCCTCTATAACTTTCTCCGTGAGAACAGGATATTCGCGCAAGTACTCTATTATCCGCTCAATCTCATGCCGTACTACAAGCAGTTTGGCAACAAGGAGGGCGACCTGCCAGTCGTTGAGGAATACTACAAGCATTGCCTTGCATTGCCTATGTTCCCAACCCTCACTGACGAACAGCAGCAGTATGTAATCAGTAAGGTCAAAAAGTTTGTTAATAAATGATGGATACTAAAGATCGTATACAAATTATTGATGCAATTAGGGGGCTTGCCATTATATCGGTTATTCTGTTACATATATTGCCTGGGATTGTATTGAATTATACTTATTCTTCGTTTCATATAGGACAAGCTGTTCCTATCTTCCTTTTTATTTCTTTCTATTTATCTTTTAAAGGAATTAAGGATAGAGGTGATTCTCTTTTGAACTATTTCAATAAACGAAGAATTGGCAGATTATTAAAATCGGTAGTCTTTCCATACTTTATAGTAGTAATATGTCAAATGATTATAACATTGCTGCGAAGTGATAATGCGCTTGAAATTAGTGATATATGCCATAGATTGGTGGGGGAAGGACCAGGGTCTTATTATCTATGGGTATATCTTCAAATATGGCTTATTATTCCTTTCGTATACTTATTTTTAAAAAGGTATAAATGCTTGGGTTTATTTCTTGTGTTGTTAGTATGCCTAACACTGAATTATTGTTGTGTACGAGCGTCTGTTTCTGAAGGTTTATATAGATTGACATGCATTAGGTATTTATTCCTAAGCGTTCCTGCGTATATGTTTTTGTCATTAAAACAATACAATAAGTATATTGTGTTGTTTTGTGTGATAGGCTCTCTTTTGTATTTAACAATCTTGCAAAATATGAATCTTTCACCTTTCATTCTCGATTATGGCTGGGCTTCCCAACAATGGCTTGCTTATTTTTGGACCTTAGCGTTGTTTATCTTTCTGCAAAGGGGAGTGAGTGTTTTAGACTCCTCTGGGAAGCTTTTCACATTTCTGTGTTGGCTTGGACGTAATTCGTGGTATATCTTTATAACTCAGATGTTCATTCTGTGTTACATTAATCCTTATTGTTTGATTTTATCACAAAATGCTGTAATGAATATTGTTTTGTTTACATTTTTAGTTTTCTTCCTTTCAATTATTCCAGCTCTTATAATTGATTACATTAAAAAAAGAAGAATGAGTTTGCATGAATAGAAAATTAATATTGGGTACCGTTCAGTTTGGACTCCAATACGGTATAAATTCCGTTGGTCGCCCTTCAATAGAACAGGTATCAGACATGCTAAACAATGCCAAGGTAGGAGGTGTCCTGATTTTGGATACTTCCTCAGCCTATGGCAATGCAGAAGAAATCCTGGGTGATGTAAAGGCTGGCGAATCTTTCAAGATTGTCAGTAAGTATCCAAAGTGTGATAATACGGTTGCTGAGACTTTCAACAATTCTCTGAAGGTTCTTGGAATAGATTGTCTTTACGGATACCTTCTTCATCATTTTGAGGCTTATCGTGAGAATAAGCCCGTCTGGAATGATTTCGTTCAGCTTCAGAAAGAAGGCAAGGTAGATCGTATTGGTTTTTCTCTCTATGAGCCTTGGGAACTCGATCAGATTCTCAAGGATGGTATTCCTTTCTCGCTTATTCAGGTGCCTTACAATATCTTCGACCGTCAGTTTGAGCCATATTTCAAGCAACTTAAGGAGATGGGTGTGGAGATACATGTCCGCAGCACCTTCCTCCAAGGGCTTTTCTTCAAGGATAGGGAAACACTTCCTGAGAAACTTCAACCGCTCAAGAAGTATCTTATTCAGCTCGATGAATATGCAGTAAGCAAAGGTATCTCTGTAGGAGACCTTGCTCTTAACTACAACCTCCATAATCCATATATTGATGGTGTATTGATAGGAGTGGACAACAAAGAACAGCTTCTTCAGAATTTTGCTTCTGTAAAGGATATAGAAATTAATCTTGATATAAAGGTTGAAGAATTGGAATTGTTAAAACCGGTTAATTGGTAATAATATGAAGATTTTAGCTATTACGCAGGCACGTTATGGTTCAACCCGTCTGCCTGCAAAAATTCTTAAGGAGGTGAACGGACAGACGCTTCTCGAAATCCATCTCAGGCGCATCCTTCAGTCAAAAACGGTAAGTAAACTTAAGATTGCCACTACCGACGAAGAAGGTTCTAAATACATTGTAGAGGTTGCCGATAAGGTTGGTGTTGAGTACTTCAAAGGCTCTGTTGAGGATGTACTTTCACGTTTCTATGAAACAGCAGAAACAGAAAAGCCTGATTATGTGATCAGACTTACTTCAGACTGTCCTTTGATTGATCCAAATGTTATTGATACCGTAGTTACATTCGCACTCGAACATCCAGAGTATGATTATGTGCATACCGATGCAAAAAGTTTCCCTGATGGTCTCGATACAGAAGTTGTGAAATTTTCGGCTATTGAGAAGGCATATAAAGAGGCTGACTTGAAGTCTGAACGAGAGCACGTTACTCCTTATGTCTGGAAGAATGGAACAGCAAATGGAGGTAATATTTTCAAGACGTACAATTATCCAAATCCCGCAGGTGATTTCAATGCAGATGACTATCGCATAACTATAGATGAGCCAGAAGATTTTGAGGTAATAAAGACTCTTATCGAGCATCTCGGTATAGACAAGGACTGGAAGGCTTATATTGACTATCTCCTTGAACATAAGGAAGTTTATGCAATCAATAGCAAGTTTTCAAACAATGAGGGTTATGCCAAATCACTTGCTAACGATTCAGTAATTAATAAATAAATATTCAGTACAATGGGTAAAGGACAAGAGCTTTACAAAAAAGCAAAAACGTTGATCCCTGGGGGAACATCGTTGTTATCAAAAAGACCCGAGCAGTTGTTGCCCGAGAATTGGCCGGCATATTATAGCAAGTCAAAGGGATGTCGCGTATGGGATCTTGACGGTCGTGAGTATATCGACTGCGGTCTTATGGGTGTGGGTACCAACACACTTGGATATGCTCGTGAGGAGGTTGATGAAGCTGTGATGAAGGTTGTTCGTGATGGTAACCTTACTACTTTCAACTGTCCTGAAGAAGTTTATCTTGCAGAACGGCTCATCAAGATGAATCCATGGGCCGGTGGTGTACGATACACCCGTGGTGGTGGCGAAGCCAACTCTATGTGCATACGTATTGCACGTGCCTATACCGGTAAGGATAAGGTGGCAATCTGTGGCTATCACGGTTGGCACGACTGGTATGTATCTGTAAACCTTGGCGAAAACGATGCCCTTGCGGGACACCTTCTCCCTGGCATTCCTACAGCAGGCGTTCCTAAAGGACTCCGGGGCTCTTCTATACCTTTTCATTACAACAATTTCGAAGAGATAGAGAACATCATTCGCAATACGCCTGATCTTGCAGCTGTCAAGATGGAGGTTTGCCGCAATTTCGGTCCTGCTGAGGGTTATCTTGAACATATTCGCAATCTCTGCAACGAATATGGTGTAATACTCATTTTCGATGAATGTACTTCAGGTTTCCGAGAGACATTTGGCGGACTCCACAAGAAATATGGTGTTTATCCAGATATGACCATCTATTCTAAGACTATGGGTAACGGATATGTTATTGCTGCAGTTCTTGGAAAGAAAGAAATAATGGATGCTGCTCAGGGGTCTTGGATTAGTTCTACATTCTGGACTGACCGCATTGGTCCTACTGCAGCACTTGCCTCCCTTGATGTAATGGAGAAAGAAAAGTCTTGGGAACAGATTACCGCAAAGGGCCTTCAGAACAAGGAACGTTGGCAGGCACTAGCTGACAAGTATGGTTTGAAGATAAATCAATGGGGTATTCCTGCACTTGCTGGTTATACTTTCAACTCTTCTAATGCCCTTGCATACAAAACCTATGTGACTCAGGAGATGCTTAAGAAGGGCTACCTTGCAGGAACGCTCATGTACACTTCACTTGCTCATACGCAGGAAATACTTGATAACTATTTCGAGGCTCTCGATCCTATTTTTGCAGATATTCGCGACTTTGAGGATGGCAAAGATGTAATGAAGGTTCTCGAAGGACCTGTATGTCAGGCTGGTTTTAAGCGTTTGAACTAATTCAAAATCACATGCCAAAACGAAAGATCTTCTTTCGAGCTGACGCAAGCACAACAATAGGCTATGGACATTTTATCCGTACCCTTGCTCTTGCTGACATGCTCAAGAATGATTTTAATTGCACATTCTTTACTCAGTCACCTTCTACATACCAGCAGGGGGAGGCTGATAAAGTGTGTTCTCTCGTTTCTTTGCCTTCTGATGATAGCAAGTTCGAGAGATTTTTGGAATATCTTATAGGTGATGAGATAGTAGTCTTGGATAACTATTTCTACACCCCTGATTACCAGAAACAAATCAAAGATAAAGGCTGCAAGCTAGTTCATATTGATGACATACATGATCGTCATTTCTATGCTGACCTTATCATCAATCATGGTAATACAGTTCAATCCATTTATGATGCAGAATCAACGACTCGTTTCTGCTTGGGGCCATCGTACGCACTTTTGCGTAAACCTTTCCTTACTCCTTCTTCAAATATAGAAAGGCTGAGAGGCAAATGGGGCATTTGCTTTGGTGGTGCAGACCCACAAAACCTAACAGAGAAAGCTGTTAAGGCTCTAAATGCTCGTGAGGATGTAAATCAGATTGCCGTAATAGTGGGTGAGGCTTATCCCCATAAGGCTGTGCTTACTCAGTACGATAAGGTAACAATACTATCCTGTCTAACTGCTGAGGAAATGGCTGTACAATACTTAAGTGTTGAATATGTGCTTTGTTCAGCTAGTTCTGTCAGTTATGAGGCTTTGGCATGCGGTTGTAGTGTGTTTGCTGGCTACTATATAGATAACCAGGTAGATTTCTACTATGGCCTATGCAATAATAACCTTATTACGCCACTGGGTGACCTTATGAAAGCAGACTTTAAGACATGCTTGTCAAATGCCAATGTTTCCATCAATAAAATGAATATTCATAATGCAAGTCGTAATCTCTTAAATGCTTTTAAGGCACTCGAACTTCGCATTGTCAACTATACAGACATGACACTCGACGAAAGCCGAAAGATTTGGGAGGTACGTAATCTTCCTGCAATTCGCAAGTACATGACACAACCGGAGCCATTCCCATTCGAGTCACACCAAAACTTTGTGGAATCGCTCCGAAACAATACTTCAAAACTCTATTATGCCATCTTTCGTGATGACGAACTCGTGGGTTCTTACGATTTCATTGGTATCAAAGATGGTGATTCAGCCGAACATGGTTTGTACATCAATCCTGCTGTTTATGGCAAGGGATATGGTACAATCATTGAGTCTGTAATGGATGAATACATTCGCGAGAGAGGCGTTCATCGCATCCTGGCAGAAGTCTTGAAGAACAATCTCCCTTCATATTACTACCACTTGAAGGTAGGATATCAAGTTTATCAAGAAGATGAAAAGTATTATTATTTAGAACGATATATATAATGAGCAAAACATTTATCGTCGCTGAACTTTCGGCAAATCATGGGCACAACCTTGAGACTGCATTAGTATCCGTTCGTGCTATTGCCGAAGCAGGTGTTGACGCTATCAAAATACAAACCTACACGGCTGATACCATCACTTTGGATAGTCGTAAGGAAGATTTCATAGTGAGGGGGGGGACACTTTGGGATAATACCAATCTCTATGATCTCTACAAAGAGGCTTATACACCTTGGGAGTGGCATCAAGCAATCTTTGATGAAGCAAAGAAATGTGGTCTTGTATGCTTCTCAACCCCATTCGACAATACTGCAGTTGACTTTCTTGAAACCTGTGGTAACCCAATCATGAAGATTGCCAGCTTTGAGATTACAGATGTTAACCTCATCCGCTATGCTGCAAGTAAGGGAAAGCCAATGGTTATTTCTACCGGAATTGCAACTCTGGAAGACATTGAACTTGCCATCAAGGCTTGTCATGAAGCAGGCAATTACGATGTCACCCTTCTTCGTTGCGTATCAGCATATCCAGCACCATTGGAGAATGTCAATCTTCGCACTATGCTCGATATGAAGGAACGTTTTGGTGTTAAGGTAGGCCTCTCTGACCATACTATGGGCTCTGATGTGGTTCTTGCAGCGGTAGCTCTTGGAGCCGAAATGGTTGAGAAACATTTTATTTTCGATCGAACCATTGGAGGTCCGGATGCAGCTTTCTCAATGACTGTTGAAGAGTTTAAGACAATGGTTATCAGCATCCGCAATGTAGAGAAGGCTCTGGGTGTTGTTGATTATCCAACCGATCCTTCCCAAATCAAAGGCCGCCAGTTTTCCCGTTCACTCTATGTAGCAGAAGGCATGAAGGCAGGTGATATCATCACCGAAATGAATGTCCGTTCTGTTCGTCCAGGATATGGCCTTCATCCCAAGTACCTCAAAGACTGTTTAGGTAAGAAAGTTAATCGCGATTTGGAGAAGGGAGAGAGAATGCAATTGGAGTATATATAAAAGTAATACAACTATGACTGTTATTACAAAGAAAGATGGTTAATGATGACTCCCCCTTTATTGTTCAACTTAAAACATTCAACTCCTCTTTTGACAGAGTCAGTAGTTTTCTGACTGTACAGGTGGAGCTGTAGGGTTCATGGTTCGATACCCCGTTGAGTCATGATTGACAATGTCTTTAGCAGGTAGTATAACATGATTGACAATGTCTTTAGCAGGTAGTATAATAAGTTATTAAACAAATCCAAAGTGGGAGGAAATCTAACCGCCTGCCTTTTTTCTATTTTTTAGATATTTACATGCAAATTATGTATAAAGACGTATTGAAATATAGCATTTTTGGAATATTGTATCACATAATGAGGCTGTTCCGAATGCACGTGGATTACTTCCATCCTGAGAGATTTTCTCATGACATTCCCTTGTATGCTTATCCATACCTTCCTGGTATACTGGGAAATAAATGTTACGGTAATATTCACGCTATAAAAAATGCAACTGGAAAGAACTTCCATAAGCATTGCATGATAGAACATGGGCTTTATTTTGCAGAATATGTGTTAAAGGATGAGTGTATAATGCCCTGTATTGATACAATTTATACGTATAGTAATTATCGAAAGAATGCTATACTCAAAGAGTTCGGTAAAAACTTTGATAAAGAAATTATTATGGTAGGGCCTTATATCCAATATGTCGATTATTTCAAATCGAAGGATAAACTGAAAGCATTAAAGGCTCAACTCGGTAAAATATTGCTTGTTTTTCCAACACACAGTTTTGAAGATTGCGATGATTTATACGACTTCAACCAGTTTTCTCAATGTATTGACGAAATGGCGAAAGATTATGATACAGTTCTTATTTCAATGATAGGTTATGATATACAGCAGGGTTTTGACAAACAGTATAGGAATAAAGGTTATAGAATAGTATCATCAGGTACTCGTAATGATCCTTACTTTTTGAATAGACAAAGGGATTTGATGGAGTTGGCAGATATGACTATTTCTAACAACATAGGAACGCATATAGGTTATAGTATTTGTTTAGGAACTCCTCATTATATTTTTAACCAAGACATCACGTCTATAAAAAAAGCAGCATCTGCGCAAGCCTCTGATCATCTTCAGGCTATACGTGACAGGGAATATGCTGAGATTAAAGCTGTATTTAACTCACGAGAGCCTATCATTACCCCTGAACAAATTGCAGTAGTCAAAAAATATTGGGGACCATTTGAAATAAAACCCAAATTCTATGCCAATACTCAAGAATAAGATAGTTATATATGTAACTACTCGCTATATTACATACGCACTACAATTCCTCTTATCTCTCGCAATAGCCGTCAGGTTAGGTCCTTTCTATTTGGGTGTGTATGGTATGGTAAATCTGGTTATCAGTTATTTCGGGCAAGTAAACTTTGGAGTACCACATGCATTGAATGTCTTTCTTATTCATAATAAGGAGAACCGACAAGTTGGAGACCTGTATTCATACAATGCCTTTGCGTTGTATACATATCTCAACATGGCTATTGTAATAGGTTCCGTAATTGTAAGTATAGCTGGTTGGACTAAATGGGGTGAGTATGACCTTGGATCATATTTTCCCTTGATTATAGCAATTTCTATACTCACATATTATAATTCGATTCTTACAACTATTATTCGAGTTAGAAATGAAGTGAATGCGTTATCAGTAATCGGGTCTATTGGAGTATTCTTAAATCTGTGTATTGTATGGTTTTTCAAGGAAAATACATTGGTGTTTGCTTTAACTTTAGCAAATCTTTTGGCTTGCATATTAACGGCTGTTATTTGCATACGAAAGGGAGTATTTCCACGGAGACAAAGCAGAACTTTGCAACTACAGAAACAAAAGTCTATACTACAGAAGGGTTTATACCTTTTCTTATATAATTCTTGTTTTTACTTCATATTGATATCTATACGTACCATCATTAGTGTAAACTATACAGTAGAAGAGTTCGGTTATTTTACGTTTTCATTTACTATAGCTAATGCGGTGATGCTTCTTTTGGATTCGTTTAATACAATTCTCTTTCCTAAAACAATTGACTTGATGTCTTCTGATGATAACAAGAAAAAGGCTGATGCATTAGAGAAAATGCGAGTAGGTTATATATTAACCTCACATATGCTTGTTTATCTGGCAATGATTTGTTTCCCGGTTTTAGTATGGTTTATACCGAAATATATGCCAGCATTAAGTTCTATGAATATGATAGCACTTGCGGTGTTGATGAATACCAACAGTTACGGATATTCCAATATGCTGATTGCTCAAAACAAGGAACATAAAGCAGGCTTTATTTCAGCGGTTTCTCTGATTGTAAATATAATATTGGGCTTAGGTTTGGCTAAGATACTGAATGTGGAATACTCTTATATAACAATTGCCATTCTTGTTGCATATATGATATCCTCATTCCTTATGGCATACGAGGGCGACACCATTCTAAGAAGAGAAAAGAGTGTAAGCTATACTTTGAAGCATTTTTTTCCTATAAGAATGTTTATTCCATATATGATAGCTTTGATTATATCATGTACTCAAATAGAATACCTCATTTTCATTCCATTATTGGTATTCATTATGCTGAATTATAAAGATCTTCAATTTTTGAAAAATATTGCCTTGAAACTTATTAAAGAGCCAGAGGTAATAGATGTGTAGAGAATATGTTATACGTAGTCAATTATGCGAATGGCGAACCATACGAGTCATATCGAAAGATAAATACCCGTACTGCCAAGTGGTTCGGTAAGGCCGATAGGGTTATTGAATATTCCTCTAAAGATATTCCACAGTCATACAAAGAAGCTTATAAGGATATTTTTGCATATAAGCGCGGGAATGGACTTTGGTTATGGAAACCATACTTAATAAATAAAGCATTGGATGAAATCAAAAATGGAGATTGGTTAATGTATCTTGATGCAGGAACGACTGTAATCAGAGATCTTCATCATATCATTCGACATACAGAAGGCCAAGGATTGGATATATTCCTCATGGAACAACCATTACTTAGTCGTCAATTTACAAAGCGTGAATGTTATGTAAAGATGGGGTTGGAGGATCATGGAGAAAACCAGGTATTAGGCCTGTTACTACTACGAAAAAGTTCCACTAGTGTCGCCTTTGTAAAAGAATGGTTAAATTTATGTGAAGATGAAGAAATGTTATCTCCGAAGAAATTTCATCCTGAGATCGCAGAGTTTCCTGATTATGTTTCTCATAGAGAGGATCAGTCTGTACTAAATTTGCTCCGATTAAAATATAATATTCCTGTATTTCGTGATTGCTCGGATTATGGAGAGATGCCATACATGAATGCGTGTAAGGAATATGCGTATAATCCTATGTCGTATGATAATTGCAATTATTCAACTTTAGTTTTATGTAATCGAAAGGTAGATCCTCTGATGTATTTAATAAAATATTATGTAAAGAAGATTTTCAGATGGTCTGGACTGTATTATACTGAAGAAAAAGAACTAATGAAAAGACTGTATTAGAAGATGACAATATGAATATCGTAATCTTTGATGATAAAATTGGTGGACATCATTTAGAGTATGTTCATCATTTGTATGAAATGGCTCTATCGAGGCCAGATCATCGGTTCATTTTCGTTATACCAGATCTGTTCTATGATGTTAATGATAAATTTCAATGGATCAATGCAACGAATATTACTTTTGATTTAATTCCACGTGAAAAAGTTTCAAATAAAGAAGGAAGTATAATTCATAGCATAAGAAAATCTGCTACTATTGCTAAGCTTGTTAATAAATACTGTAAAAAACACAGTGCTGATATTGTATTTATGAATAGCATTATGACAATAATACCAGCTTCTTTGTTTTACTTTAATTCTAAGGTTAAAATATCTGGTATAATTTATCAAATATATTTGTATCGTGATAGTAAATCGTCATTGCTACTTAAAATGATGGATCGTATCAAATATGTTGTTTTATCAAAAAAAAGAACTTTTTCGTTTGTTTTTATTTTAAACGATGAGTCGAGCGCAAAGAAACTTAATTCAATATATAAAACTGATAAATTTAAGTATCTAACGGATCCATATATATCATTAAAAGAAGAAAATATTGACATCCGGAGATATTATAATATCCCAGATGATCATAAATTGTTAATTCATATTGGTTCATTAGAAAGAAGAAAGGGGACACTTGTTGTTTTAGATTCGATATTGAAATTGCCCCAAGAAGATAGGTGTAAATATACATTCTTCTTTGCAGGTAGAGTAGATAAGGATATTAAAGTTGAGTTTTACGAAATAATAAATGCAATAGAGGATGTTAATGTTGTTGTCAAAGATGAATTTTGCTCATATGGTTTTTTTGCATCATTGTGCAAGGTTGCTGATGCCATATTGTTGCCATATTTATTAGATAGTGCTAGTAGTGGCATTATAGGATATGCTTCCCAATTCAATACGCCAGTAATAGCAACATCTACAGGATTGATAGGTGAGTTAGTTAAAGAATACAATTTAGGTCATTTATTACCAACCGTTAATGCGTCTTCGCTAATATATGCTTATTATCAATTAGATAAGGGATTATTAAATAAGCCTGATAATACTTATTGTTCGACTCACACAGTAGATAAATTTAATGAGGCAATTGTTGATATAATAGATTGTAATTACAGATGAAATATTACTTTAATATACTGGATTTGTTCCCTTACTTTATTTTATTTACACTAATATGTTTTATTATTAATAATAAAAAGAGAAATTTATTTTATTTAGTTATTGTTGTTATTGTTTTTTTGAGTATAAGATACGGTGTCGGTTACGATTACTATGAATACAAGGAATGCATACAGTATCCAGGTGTTAAACAGTTCGAACCTATCGCTCAAGCCTTAATAAATTTTACTTCAAGCATACACTATCAATGGTTCTTTGTAATTACAACTGTAATAACGATAGTACCTGTTTACATTGTAAGTAAGCGTTATTCGATTATGCCGATATTATCATTCATGATTTATATGCTTGTACCAATGTTTTTTTTGGATGGTATGAGTACTATTAGGAACTCAATAGCCTATCCTATGATATTATTGGCTTTTATGATATTGTTGCGAGAAAGAAAGAAATATCTATCTGTTATTCCAGTCATAATATCTTTGGGATTCCATAATTCAGCTATTATTGCTTTAGCAATTCTCCCATTAGCTTTTATCACCTTTAAAAGGAGAACGGCATTTTTTTTCTGGGTTGTATCTTTTATCATTTCTCAAGCTCATATAGTAACGCTGTTAGAGAATTATTTAGACCTTCCATATATAAGTAGAGCTGCATGGTATTTGTCAAATACGCCGGACAACCACTCAGGGAGAACATTATGGATAGTTGTTAATATTATCAACTTAGTTAATTTTTACTATTGGAATAAACTAAAAGCTCAAAATATTGAAGTTGGTAAATTTTTGATGGTATATAATTTGGGATGTATTCTATATAATTTAACCATATCTATTGAGCCAACTTTTGCTCTAAGATTATCTAATTATTGTAGTATATTTTTGATGTTAATTGCTCCGTATTACGTTTATGTATTACCATGGGGGATAGCGCGTAATAAGCGGTATATATATTTGTTTTTTATAATATATTTCTGTTCTATATTTTTTGTAGTCATTCACGGTACACCTGCAGGTGAAAGGATTAGTTTTCTGCCCTATCAAACTTTTTTTTCTCATATAGATTAATTAACTTATGAAGATATCTGTTATCATACCAACATATAATCCTGGAGGCTATTTATTTGAATGCCTTGAATCAGTTTTTAAACAGACACTTAATGCATCAGAATACGAAGTTTTGATCATTTTAAATGGTGATCAGAATCCCTATGAAAATAACATTAAGAAATTCTTATTAGGATATGAGCGGGTGAATAATATTAAATATTTTTATTCTAGTAAAAAAGGAGTATCTATAGCTCGAAATATTGGTTTAGATTTAGCAATTGGCGAATATATTTGTTTTGTTGATGATGATGATATAGTGTCTGAGAACTTTTTATCAGAATTGTATAATGTTTCCAGCCCCGATTATGTGGGCTTGTGTAATATCTTTAGTTTTCATAATCATCCTTCCGAAATGGGAACAGAATTTTTTGTTAGTGATTATATTAGGTATAAAAAAAGAATAGAAAATGCAGATGTGGTAGGATATAGACGTTATATCTCTTATCCTGTTGCGAAGTTGTATCATCGTGATATTATTAAAAGCAGGAGGTTTGATACCAGATTTACTAATGGTGAAGATGGACTTTTTTCAAGACTTATCTCAGATAAATATAAGGGACTGAGGTGTACATCTGAATCGGCTGTTTATTATGTTCGCATACGAATTGGGTCTGCATCGCGATCAAAATTATCGCTTGGGAAAATATTGAAAGATACCATATTGTTGTGGTTTGTTTTGATAAAGTATTACTTTTCAAATCCTAGAGATTATTCATTTAAATTATATGCATACTCAATTTTGAGTGTTTTAAAAAATAGTTTCGTCCTTTTAAAAAATCGTTGAATCTGAGGTTAAGCACTCAAACTAGGGTCCGAAATGATTATTTTAATCTTGCTGCGACCAAAATTATTATCACAATGTTTAGCAGTGAAAAGTGTGTTACGAAAGATTTCGCTTGGCGGATTACTTCGTATAAGTGTTGATGCATTTGATAAGGGACAAACTTATAAAGACCGTATGGAAGTAAGTAAGAAGAATGTGGATGTCTTCATGGGTTATATAAAGGCTCTTCCAGTTTAATTGTGTGGTTCGTACAGATAAGCTGCAATGCAGATCCGTATGGGATTATTTTTCGCAAATTTTTCACTGGAATTTTTAATGATTGCAGAGATTGGTTGAGCCTCTCTCTGCAAAATATTGACTTTGCAGTATATCTATAGATAAAATCAATCAAAATTAACAACGATTTTCAGTACGATATACCCAGTGTATCGTACTGAAAATCATATACTCTAAATTGAGTACTAACATGACAATATCTCTTATCACTGTCACTTTTAATAGCTACTTTACTCTTCGTGATACTCTTCAATCGGTTTTATCTCAGTCTTATCCTGATATCGAATATATTATCATTGATGGCTTGTCAAATGATGGTACAGTTGATTTGATTAGAGAGTTTGCGCCTCAGTTCAATGGATGTCTGCGTTGGATAAGTGAGAAAGATAACGGTCTTTATGATGCCATGAATAAAGGAATTCGTATGGCTACTGGGGATATTGTCGGTATAATTAATTCAGATGATTTTTATCACAGGAATGATGTCATAACTAAAGTGGTAGAGGCTTTTGATAATACAGATACACAAGTCGTTTATGGGGATGTGCGTTTTGTGAACCCTAAAAATTTGGATAAAACAGTGCGTTATTATTCTTCTAAGAACTTTGCCCCACATTTGTTCCGGTATGGTTTTATGCCTGCGCATCCAACTTTCTTTACTTATCGAAAGTATTTTGAGGAGTTTGGCTATTATAAAACAGATTATAAGATAGCTGCTGATTATGAGCTCCTTATCCGCTTCTTATATGTACATCAGTTGAAAAGTAAATATTTACCATTTGATTTTATGAAAATGCGTACGGGAGGCGCCAGTACAGCATCTGTAAAAAGTAATATTTTACTGAATAAGGAGATTGTCAGGGCGTGTAGGGAGAATGGAATTTGGACTTGTTTGCCACTTTTATGTTTAAAATATGCTGTGAAGGTTTTTGAACTGTTATTGATAAAAGAATGAATATACTGATTACAGGAATCCATGGATTTATAGGTTCTAATTTTATCAGGGCCTTGAGAGATAAACATACATTATATGGACTTGATATTATCTTTCCTTGTAGAGATGGAGTGAGCCAAACATTTTCTTGGCGAGATATCGAACCCACATCTTTTCCTTTTCAAACTTTTCCCCAGTTTGATGCAATCATTCATCTTGCCGGAAAGGCTCATGATACGAAAAACCAATCAGTTGCTCAGTCTTATTTTGATATTAATACCGGCCTGACTCAAAAGATATTTGATTTCTTTTTGGAGTCTTCTGCGAAGAAATTCATATTTTTTAGTTCAGTAAAAGCTGCGGCTGATAGTGTAGTGGGAGATATGCTTACTGAGGATGTGATTCCGGCTCCTGTTGGGGCTTATGGAGAGAGTAAGATCAAGGCTGAAGAATATATAAAGGAGCATTTAGAATACTCAACAACAGAGAAACAGGTGTATATTCTTCGTCCCTGCATGATTCACGGACCGGGAAATAAAGGGAATCTGAATTTATTATATAATGTAGTGAAAAAAGGAATCCCTTGGCCTCTTGGCGATTTTGATAATCGTCGTTCGTTTACTTCAATCGATAACCTTTGTTATGTGATTGAGGGACTTTTGAATCAGGATGTACCTACGGGCATCTACCATATAGGAGATGATGAAGCTCTGTCAACGAATGAACTGATTGGCATCATGTGTGAAGCAATGGGAAAACAGCCGCATATCTGGAAGATGAACAAAGGGCTTATGGAAGGATGTGCCGGCTTGGGTACTCTGCTGCATTTACCTTTGAATACGGAAAGACTTCGTAAACTGACGGAGAATTATGTAGTAAGTAACGCTAAGATCAAAGCCGCTCTCGGGATTGATAAAATGCCTGTGACAGCTAAAGAAGGATTGATGAAGACCATTCGTTCATTTGAAGAAACTAAATAACTTATGTACTATCTAATCATCTTAGTTCTGCTATTCCTGGCAGAACTTTTTTATTTCCGTATTGCGGATAAGTGTAACATTATCGATAAGCCTAACGAACGTAGTTCACATACCCGGATTACACTGCGTGGGGGAGGGATCATCTTTTATTTTGGGGTGTTGGCCTATTTTCTCACAAACCACTTTGAATATCCATGGTTTATGCTGGCTTTGACTCTGATAACTTTTATCAGTTTTATAGATGACATTCGTTCTACTTCGCAAGGATTGCGTTTAGTCTTTCATTTTACGGCAATGACTTTGATGTTTTATCAATGGGGATTGTTTAGCTTGCCTTGGTGGACAATCCTTGTTGCCCTGATCATTTGTACTGGGATTATTAATGCTTACAACTTTATGGATGGTATTAATGGCATAACAGGCGGATATTCATTGATCATTCTGATAGCATTGGCCTATATAAATAGGGTATATGTTCCATTTGTTGAAACGGACTTTATTTATACCATGCTTTGCGCAGTATTGATCTTTAATTTTTTTAATTTTCGCAAGCAAGCGAGATGCTTCGCCGGTGATGTTGGGTCGGTCAGTATAGCTTTTGTGATCCTTTTTCTGATCGGAAGTTTAATTATTAAAACAGAGAATTTTAGTTGGCTCGTATTACTTGCTGTATATGGAGTAGATAGTGTGTTGACTATCATTCATCGATTGATGCTTCACGAAAATATTGGTCTGCCGCACCGGAAACACTTATATCAGATTATGGCTAATGAATTGAGAATACCGCACGTAGCAGTATCGTTGGTGTATATGATTGCGCAATTTGTAATTATCATCGGGTATTTATATTGCCGGGATTATGGTTATTGGTATTTATTGGGTTGTATCCTCTTGCTGAGTGGAATATATATTGTTTTTATGAGCAAATATTTTCACTTGCATCTTTTACCTAAAAGATAATTATTATATTTATGATAATTTGGGGTATGGTCGTTATTAATCCTTTCATAGTTGGAGGATATGTCTGATAATCCCTTCTATAAGCTATAACTTACTTTTCCGGTTTCTATAAACTGTTTTAATAAGGATGCAATTAATGCATCCTTATTTTTTTACTTCGTCTATGGTGTCTTTTATACACGATATATCCTGAAACGAGAATCAACGTTAGCAGAAGTCCGGAGATAAAAACGAATAGATCCGAGAAAACACCTAAGAAAGGTGAATAGCAGCGACCGACATGGAGTTCTAAGCAGAAATTCCATAATGACATGGGTTGCTGTTGCATAAAAACAGGCATTGCCGGCAATGCTAAATTATTCTCTTTATTGCGTGCTCCGTTGTCGTATTCGAAGATTACCTCCCGCGTGATTAAATCGTCGGTGAATCCGTTAACGAGACTGCCGCCGAGTGGTCTCCCGTAAGTTGCTGCCGGGGGGTGCCCTGTATAATAATCGAGAACACTTCCTGTAGATGGGTTCCAGATAAACAGTCCGCTGAAAGAGCCGATTAACCATTCGTCCGGGTTTTTCGGATAAAACACATTAACTCCCATAGGACTTACTGGTGGGGTTCGTTTTAATTTAACCGGTGGCAGTGTAAAGTCTTTTATAAGATAGAAACCGGTTGACGAAGACAATAACCAGACATTTTTTGATGCGTCCCATCGGATACTGCGGAGTTTGTCATGCCACGGATTGTCTGAATCAAGAGTTGTTCCGGGGATGGGGTTCGTGTTCACCAGAACAAAAGGTATCATTAGAGGCGGTCGGAGACACATACCCGTAACAGATAACAATATGGTCAGTACGATCAGCCATGTACCCAATTTATTGTGCCAGTTCAGTGAAGTTTTCAAGGCCTTTGCCTGTGTTTTGACAGGGAGCCTTTTTCTGTGTCTTCGGCGAATGAATGAGGGAAGAAAAGTATATATGATTCCCGTTATACTGAGAATGATTAATACTACTCCCAGAAAATCAACTACCAGTTTGCCGGGTGTACCGAACAACTCTCCGCTATGGAGGAGCCAGATGGTACGGAATAAGGAGGTTTTCGGTGAATAACTCGCGGGGGCTTTTAATTCTATTTTTTTGAATTGATGGTAAGGAGATACACTGGTATACAGATTAGAACGTGTGAGCACGACCAGAGTATCTCCGCGTTGGGTTATATCAGAGATTCGTTCCTCGTTTCCGGATATCGGATACTCCTGCCATTTGTTTTTGTCCAGGAGATAGACAGAGTATAATCCGGCACACCAAATATCGTTATTGGCAAGGCGGATGATATTACTTATTTTGCGATTGTCGATTCCCCGAACCAGACCTTGGTTGAAATCGGTAAAGGTGATGAAACAGGAGTCTGTTTGCCAGACTCCTGCATTACCATATGCCAGAATTTTCCCATCAGGAAGGCGTAATGTTCCTTTTATAATTCCATTATTCCAGTTTCTGTAGTGATAGCTTTCCGGCATCCAGTTTCTGTTGACTTCAACTTTTGAAAAAAGTGTACGGTGATTGAGTACAATGCCTGAGAAACAGAACATCAGGATAAAGAAGCTAAAGAACAAACCTACCCATTTATGGTATTTCTTCCAGAAATTTTTCATTAGAGATTGTTACCTAGTTTAAATTGGTACTGCCATTCGGCTGAATGGCGTATTCAAAGGAATAAATGCCACTATTGCCTTCGTCATCATAAAAACTTTTGGCTTTTAGTTTTGCATATTTCCCACTGGCTGTGCGGACGATAAATACATAATCACTTGGCGTGTAAGTGGGAGGGGGGCCGGCAAAAGTGATTGCTTTACAAAGTACTTCGTTGGCAGTAGACTCCATGGTAGGAGGAGGAAATCCGGTGCCGGGAGCGGTAATGGTATAGGATGCATCGACAGTGAATGTTCCTTGAGGAACTGTCGTACAGGCTGCCATATCTTTGATATTCGTGAGTAAAGCACCGCCTTTTCCCTTACCGGACGCGCCGCTGTTGGTACGCACATTGTAACGGTTGAATGCGATATCCCAATCTGTGTTTTCGGCATGGGTTTCTTCACTGATGTTTACTTCTTTTCCTTTTTCAAGTGAATAATAAATCCAGTCGTTCCCATATGCTGTTTTCCGGCTCAGGCTTACCTGTTTTACCGGTAAAGCACCTCCCCCCTGTGAGGGATCGTCGGGCAGAGAACCGTTATTGTCACCTGAGCAGGAGGTGCTGATAAATGCTGATAGTACGCCAAATAATAGAATGGCGAATCTGAATTTGCTTTTGTTGTTCATACTTGTTTTAGTTTAATTTATTTATAGTGTATAATTACATGCGATAAAATAATTTCTTCCCGGTGAGGTAGAGGTATTGAAAGTTACCCGGTCTGAGGTATAATCGAACAGGTTGGTTATTCCTGCCGTGATTCTCAGGTTCTGCATGATGTATTGTGACACCGTCAGATCCCAAAGACAATAGGGGTTCACCTTAGCCTGATAGTAGGCTTCTACTTTCTTTCCCTCTATTTCGAGTTCGTCCAATACGTCGAATCTCTTTTTTCCCATGATATTGCCGGACAGATTGACAACTGTGGCATAACGGGGGATACGTGTATTGTATTCGGCACGGATGTTGCCGGAATGTGGGCTGGAAGAACTTAACCGGACTCCGTCAGCGTCTTTGCTTGTGTAGAGGTAATTGTAAGCTCCGTGTACATTGATGTGTCTGTTTATCTGTACCTTGCACATGGTTTCAACTCCTGCCAGATGACTTTTCCCCACATTGGTATAATGGAGTTCGGTTTGGTCATTACTCCACATTCCTTCTATTTTGTTTCGGAACCAGTTACTGTAGATGTTGGCATTGATATTGATCCAACTATTCACGTACTCTCCTGATAGTGATATATAATTGTTGGTTTCAGGTTTCAGTTTACTGTTGCCATATATCCAGAACATCCCCAGGTGATCCCAATTCATATAGAGTTCTTTAATGCTGGGCGAACGGTATCCGCGTGCATAATTGAAGCGGACTGTGAATGGGAATACTTTATACATGACAGAAGCTTTGGGAGTGACGTTGGCACCATATTTTTCATGATAGTCACATCGCAGTCCCGCTACAACGGAGAATTGCTTGTTGATACTCCAATCGTCCTGGAGGAAAGCGGTAGCATACCATTGGCTTTTGTTCTCTTTTACACCGGTTTCGAATTTATCACTGAACAATGACTCTCTGTAAAATTCCAAACCGCCCGTGATGGTCTGTTTGTCCAATGCAGTGGTAGTGTAAACGACGCGTGGCTGAATAATATTGTTTTTATATTCAAGGCGGCGCCCGCTTTTCAATTCGTATTTATCATAACGATTGTAATGGTCGGCATGAATAGAAGCAACCAGAGCCGATTTATCGGAAATCGTATAGTCTATTGTGCCCCCATAAGTATAGTCTTCTGATTTTTCGAAAATGTTATCTGCTTGAAAATCATACTTGTTTAGCATATAATAGCTTCCCTTTAACTGGACCTTCAGTCGTCTACTGAAACGATAATCCATTTTATGGGTTACTTGCACGTCTTCGTATCCCGATATACTGGTGGGAGTTGTGTTGAGTTCTTCGGTAATTGTGGTGTTATAGGCCGGGAAGAATTTTACCAACGGCTTTTTGTCATATAATTGATACCCGTCGAAACTTTTATAAAGTATATCGGTGTTCATCGTGAATTTTCCTAAGTTTAATCCAAGGGATAAATTGGTGTTCAGATTGGGTTTATCTAAATGGGTCCGGTACTTGTATTGTGAATGGTCCTTGGGGGTATCTTTATAATTTTGCTGGTTTCTTCCCGCATAACGTATCCCTGCGGAGGCTTCAAACTTCTTTTTGGCTTTAAGGGTAATGATATTGATGACTCCACCCATAGCTTGTGAGCCGTAAAGGGCAGAAGAGGCCCCTTTGACTATTTCGATATGGTCGATATTATAAAGATTGATTCGTGAATAGTCAATGTTGCCACCGTTTTCTCCTGCTATGCGTTCACCGTCTATCAGGAAAAGGATATGTTTGGAGCCCAAGCCCTGTATGTCGATACTGGTTCCATAACCGACTTCCTGGAAATTGAGTCCGGGTACTTCCTGGGTCAAGAGATCCTGGATGTTACCGGTTCCCCTTTCTTCTATTTGTTTTGCGGTGATTACCTGAGTGATAACCGGTGTGTTTTTTATTTTTTTTTCAGTTCGGGTGGCTGTAACCACAATTTGTTCAAGGTTGAAAGGATCATCATTCATATAAGAAACTGTGTCCTTTTCTTGCCGTACATTCTGTGCTGCTAAAGGGAGTGCACCTATAAAAGTCAGTAGTAATGCAAATTTTGTTCTTATCATAATCTTTGTTTTTGGAGCAGCAAAGATATAGGGTACTTAAAGAGTGTGAAATACCTAAAAATAGGTAAAAGACAGATGACGATTAATACTAATTCCATCGAAATAATTAGTTCAGCTTCCGGATGGCTTTTCTCACCTCGCATATCGGAGGGATTCTGCCGCTTCTCTTAAAGAATTTGCAGGAGATGGTGTAAGGAGTGGAATAAAAATCGTATTTTTGCAACCAACTTTTTTAAAATAACCGGTTATGAATACCATTCAGATAAAAGATAAACTATTCACTGTTTCTATCAAGGAACAAGAGATTCAAAAAGAAGTGATTCGCGTGGCGAATGAAATTAATCGTGACCTGGCAGGTAAGAACCCTTTGTTCCTCAGTGTGTTGAATGGTTCGTTCATGTTTACTGCCGATTTGCTGAAACATATAACGATTCCCTGCGAAATTTCATTTGTAAAGTTAGCCTCTTATCAGGGAGTATCGTCTACCGGTACTATTAAAGAAGTGATCGGTATCAATGAAGATATAGCGGGACGTACTGTTGTTATCGTAGAAGATATTGTAGATACGGGACTGACTATGCAGCGTTTGCTGGAAACACTGGGAACGCGCGGGCCACAGGAAATCCACATTGCTTCGTTGCTGGTAAAGCCGGATAAGCTTAAGGTGGATCTGAATATTGAATATGTCGCAATGAATATTCCCAATGATTTCATTGTAGGATACGGACTCGATTACGACGGTTTCGGGCGTAATTATCCGGATATTTATACAGTTATAGACTAACATAAAATAAATAATAGGTATACCAGTAATGGTAAAATGTAGAATTATAAATTAACAAGATGCTGAACATTGTAATTTTCGGTGCTCCCGGTTCAGGAAAGGGAACACAAAGCGAACGTATTGTAGAGAAATACGGAATTAACCACATTTCAACAGGAGATGTATTGCGTGCAGAAATTAAAAACGGCACAGAGCTGGGTAAAACAGCTAAAGGCTACATTGATCAGGGACAGTTGATTCCGGATGAATTGATGGTAGACATTCTGGCAAGCGTATTCGATAGCTTTAAGGATAGTAAAGGGGTTATTTTTGATGGTTTCCCAAGAACTATTCCGCAAGCTGAGGCGTTGAAAGTGATGTTGAAAGAACGTGGACAGGATATCTCTGTGATGCTGGATCTGGATGTTCCGGAAGAAGAGTTGATGACTCGTCTGATTAAGCGTGGTCAGGAATCAGGTCGGGCTGATGATAATGAAGAGACTATCAAAAAGCGTCTGGTTGTATATAATACACAGACCTCACCGTTGAAAGAGTATTATAAGGGCGAAGGCAAATACCAGCATATCAATGGTCTTGGCACCATGGAAGGTATCTTTGAAGATATTTGTAAAGCGGTAGATACATTATAATTATATATGTGCCGATGTGCTCATTAAGAAAATAGCATGGATTGTGGGTATGTCGGCACATGATCACATTGAAAATTTATTGATTATGGCTGAATCGAATTTTGTTGATTACGTAAAGATATACTGCCGCTCGGGTAAGGGTGGAAGAGGCTCTACGCACATGAGGCGAGAAAAATATACTCCTAACGGTGGTCCCGATGGAGGAGATGGTGGTAGAGGAGGCCATGTTATCCTGCGTGGTAACCGGAACTACTGGACATTGCTTCACCTAAGGTATGACCGTCATGCTATGGCCGGTCATGGAGAATCGGGGAGCAAGAACCGCAGTTTTGGTAAAGACGGCGCAGATAAGATTATTGAAGTCCCCTGTGGTACGGTAGTTTACAATGCCGAAACGGGAGAATATGTATGTGATGTTACGGAACATGGACAGGAAGTCATTCTCCTGAAGGGTGGCCGAGGCGGATTGGGAAACTGGCATTTCAAGACAGCTACCCGTCAGGCTCCCCGTTTTGCCCAGCCGGGTGAACCGATGCAAGAAATGACAGTGATCCTTGAATTGAAGCTGTTGGCAGATGTAGGTCTGGTTGGTTTTCCGAATGCCGGAAAGTCTACGTTATTGTCGGCTATTTCTGCGGCAAAACCCAAAATAGCTGATTATCCGTTTACTACTTTGGAGCCTAACCTGGGTATTGTGTCTTACCGTGACGGACAGTCGTTCGTGATGGCAGATATTCCGGGAATTATCGAGGGAGCCAGTGAGGGTAAAGGGCTTGGATTACGATTCTTACGTCACATTGAACGTAACTCTTTATTACTGTTTATGATACCGGCAGATAGTGACGATATCCGTAAAGATTATGAAGTGCTGCTAAACGAGCTGAAAACGTTTAATCCGGAAATGCTGGATAAGCAACGGGTACTCGCAGTCACCAAAAGTGATATGCTCGATCAGGAGTTGATGGATGAAATAGAGCCGACATTGCCTGAGGGAATCCCTCATGTGTTCATTTCGTCCGTATCCGGTCTGGGTATTTCAGTATTGAAGGATATTCTGTGGACGGAACTGAATAAAGAGAGCAATAAAATAGAGGCTATTGTGCATCGTCCGAAGGATGTCAGCAGACTGCAACAGGAACTCAAAGACATGGGAGAGGATGAAGAACTCGACTATGAGTATGAGGACGATAGTGATGAAGATGATCTGGATTACGAATACGAAGAAGAAGATTGGGAAGATAAATGATTTCACTCACCGACGATAAGAAAATGTTGGGGTATGGGCTGTTGGGCGCATACCCCAACATTTCTCATTTTGTGACGACCCGACATGGAGGTTATAGTGAGGGAGCGTATGCTTCTTTTAATTGTTCTCCTTACTCGGGGGATGAATTTGAAAAAGTAAAAAAGAATCAGCTTTTATTGTTTCAATCGTTACCGCAAGTACCGAAACATCTGATCCTCCCTTTCCAGACGCATGGAACAAAAGTGCTTCTGATTAATAAGGATTTTCTGGAGACTTCTATAGAATGTCAACAGGAAATGCTGAGCGGGATAGATGCATTGATTACCAATGAACCGGGGTGTTGTATCGGTATTTCAACGGCAGATTGTATTCCGGTACTGCTATATGATAAAGTACATGGGGGTGTAGCAGCAGTACATGCCGGATGGCGGGGAACTGTGGGGTATATCGTGGGACACACGCTTGAGAAAATGCGGGCGGCATTTGGTACAGAGGGACGGGATGTGATTGCATGTATCGGCCCGGGTATTTCTATTCAATCATTCGAAGTAGGGGACGAAGTTTATGAAGCTTTTCGTTTGAATGGTTTTGATATGTCGCGTATCTCTTTCCGACATTCGGTTACCCATAAGTACCATATTGACTTATGGGAGGCAAACCGGCAGCAACTATTAGACTTTGGTGTGCCGGGAGTTCAGATTGAAGTAGCGGATATCTGTACTTACATCCATTATGAAGATTTCTTTTCAGCGAGAAGATTAGGCATAAAGTCCGGACGTATTCTATCGGGTATTATGATAAACTGCTGATGGACAAAATTTTGATTTATTATGTATACCATTACTATATCGAAAGAGTTAAAAGAAGCATCTCCTGTTTTTGCAGGAGCTGCTGTATATGCTGAAGTGAAAAACACTTCTTATTGTGAAGGACTTTGGAAGGAGATTCAATCTTTTACAGAAAAGCTCACTACAACAACCCAGTTGGAAGATATTAAAAAACAACCAGTGATAGCTGCCACACGTGAGGCTTACAAACGGTGTGGAAAAGACCCCGGAAGATATCGCCCATCGGCCGAAGCATTACGTCGCAGGCTGATGCGGGGAATTGCCTTGTATCAGATTGATACTCTGGTCGATTTGATCAATCTGGTTTCTCTCCGGACCGGGCATTCGATAGGTGGTTTTGATGCGGATAAGATAGAGGGCACCAATCTGGAGCTGGGGATAGGCAAAAAAGAAGAGCCTTTCGAAGGTATTGGCCGTGGAGTACTGAACATAGAGGGACTTCCGGTATACCGCGATGCTGTGGGAGGAATAGGAACACCTACCAGTGATAATGAGCGGACAAAGATGGATCTGGAAACGATTCATATATTAGCCATCGTTAATGGTTATAATGGGAAGGAAGGATTGCAGGAGGCTGCCGGGATGATACAGACTTTATTGCGAAGATATGCGGGATCGGACGGAGGAACGATCACCTATTTTGAATAACAAGCGTCCATGAAGAACATACACACTTTTTTGATTTTATCTCTGTTTTCGTTGTGTACGAGTGCACAACGCAGTGCACAAACCAAATTCTCGGATATGGAGGTTAATCATGTTCGGGTGGCTACACCGGGACTTTTTGCTAAAGAGAATTGCATCATGCTCGATCTGAATTCCCTGTCGCGGAATTACTCTTTTCCTTTGCCGGGAGGTAAAGTCATTTCCGGTTATGGAACCCGTGGCGGACATAGTGGGGATGATATAAAAACTTGTGCCCGTGATACGATTCGCGCTGCTTTTGACGGAGTGGTGCGTATGGCAAAACCTTATGGTGCATACGGCAATGTGATTGTGATTCGCCATCCCAATGGATTGGAAACGGTGTACAGTCATAATGTGAAGAATCTGGTAAAAAGCGGAGATGCTGTGAAAGCGGGAAAAGCTATTGCCCTGACCGGACGTACCGGGCGGGCTACTACGGAACATCTGCATTTCGAAACGCGGATTAACGGGCAACATTTTAATCCCGGTCTTATTTTTGATATGGATAAACGCACTTTGCGCAAGGATTATCTGCAATGTACGAAGAAGGGGAAAGGGATTATTGTGAAAGCTTTGAAAAGCGAAAAAGTTCCCCCTAAGTATAAAACTCTTTCGCCTTTCCTTTATGAACTGCCCGGTATTAAAAAACCGGAATGGAATATACCAGGCCTAGCGAAATCCGCTGTGTATTCGGGTCTATAGCTTCTAAACGGCGGGCAGCTTTCAGGAGTTCGTTCCGTTTGTACTGATAATGGAGGAAGATCAATAGTTCGCTGTTTCGCATCGGATAGTATTCTACGCAGGCTTGCCCGCACCAGGTACGACGATAGGTGCCTTTCTCAAAGATTCCGTTTGTTTTATAAATCTTACCGGTTTCGTAGATACCTTTCAAGTATACATTCCAATTGGGATGGAGACGGTAGTCCACATTGGCAATGGTAGTGAAGTATTCGGTATATTGGGCCGTTTGTGGATTCTCCAGGTCAGTGTGGGGTAAGGCACTGATAATGCCTTTGTTGTCGATCCCCTGTCGGGAGTACATCAAATCTACATAAGCGATCCATGGCCCTTTTTCATAGACGTTTCCGGCAGTGAGATACAGGATGTTTCTTCCTTTGGCCTGCTGTCCCCATGAAGCGGCATATCTTAACTGGATGGCTTTATCCAGATAGTAACTGTTCCAGTTGATAGTTGAGATCAGGGGAACTTTGGTAGCTTCTACATTTGCCGGTAGCCCGTGGAGATAGGTATCTTCATCTCCACCATTACGGTTGTTTACTATCTGGAAGTTCAATTCCTGAGTAGGGGTTACATTCCAGGTGGCAGATACACCTGCCAGAAAGCAGTTGACATAATTATTAAATTCACTGAACTCACGCACTTTAATCGGGTTGACATAGTATTCGTAGCCACCCAGCATGAGGAACTGTTTTCCGGCGGTGATGGAAAAGCGTTCGGAGAGGTGATAGGTCAGATAAGCATACTCTACGGAAGAAGACAGGTTGTCCAGTACAAAGGGATTGCTGTATTTATTAAAAGATTGACGGAAATGGTAAGAGAACTTTTGGTTGATATTTCCTACAATTTCTAATTTGAACCGATTAAGTTTGAAAGCGACCTCCTCTAATTCATTCTCGGTAAAAGAAGCAGCACATGAGGTGTAGAGTTGCAGGTTCATGTGAGCGGAGAATCCTTTGTTTTCTTTTCCGGTGATGCGTTGGACTACAGAAGAAATAGAGTCGTTTGGGGAAATAATGGGTTGCTGTTGGGCCGTAATAGTACCCATGGTAAACAAGGTTACCAAAAGGAAGACGTGTCTTTTCATATTTGTGAAATCTCTTTGGGTTAATAAAAGTGATGCAAAAATAATAAAAAACGTCTTCCTTTTCGTCTTTTCAAGGTAAAACTGTCTGTCTCTCCTTAAAGTTCCTGTTCTGTTAGTCTACAAATTTCAGGCAAACAGGTTTGTCTACTTTTATATCTTTCTTGATATCGGTCAATAGTCCGGTAGTCTGGTTCCTTTCAAATATCTGAATGGTATTGGTGTCGCGGCACGCTACCAGCAAATATTTGCCGTTGGGGGTAATGATGAAGTTACGCGGATGGATTCCCGTTAACTGATAACCTACCTTGGTCAGGGTACCATTGGTCTTGTCGACTTTGAAGATGGCAATTCCGTCTGCTTTCAGGCGGTTGCTGGCATAGAGATATTTTCCGTCCGGACTGATGTGGATATCGCCACTGCCTTGCGCATTTACAGTATCGGCTGCAATGGTTTGAATTTCATCCAGCATTCCGTCGGTATACCGGAAAGCTATTACCGTCCCTCCTATTTCGTTAATAAGGTAAGCAAACTTGCTGTCCGGACTGAATATCAGATGTCGGGGACCGGAACCCGGAGCAACCTTAAAAGCTTCCGGATTACCCTTTGTCAGGAGTTTCTCTTTGTTATCGGCATTGGCATTCGGATTGAGATTGAATTTATGTATCTGATCGGTACCTAAGTCATCGGCGAGTAAATATTTGCCATCCGGAGTGATACGTACGCAGTGCAGATGAGGCATTGTCTGTCGTTCTTTATCCGGTCCGGAACCTTTAAATTCGATTACATCGGAGGCGGGTAGCAGAGAACCGTCTTTTCCGATGGGAAAGACAGTGATGCTCCCTCCGCTATAGTTGGCAGTGATAACATTCTTTCCGTTGGTGATCAGGTAGCATGGATCGGCCCCCATTGTTTTCTGAGTATTCAATAAGCGAAGCGTTCCTTTGGTTTTATCGAAAGCAAAGGCGCTCACAGATGCCTGGTCTTTGCTAAATTCATTGACGGAATAAACGAATTTTCCGTCGTCCGACGGAACGAGGTATGATGGGTTAGCAACTTCTGCATCACTGAGTGGTACCGATTCTCCGGTTTCTTCGTTGAACCGGAAAGTGTAAATGCCTTTACTGTCGCCGGAAGTATATGTTCCTACCAGCATAGTCAGTTCGTTGTCAGTTGTTGTTGGATCTGCCGGCTGTGCGGTTGTCTTCTTTGGAGAACAACTGGCTACAAGCATGCCGACTGCACAGATACTAATGATTTTTTCGACCATAATAAATAGATGTTATTTTGAGGGTTTGTTGGTTACCTTCGTTATATTCTGAAAACACAAAGTTAGTATAATCTCCTGTGTTTCTTTCCGGAATGAATAAAATATCTAAAATCCATCCTCTTTTTCTTTCTTTATGATGAATATTCCCTATCTTTGCAGCCACATAAGTGGTTACCACTTCCTCATCTCAAAAGGGGTTGACTGGTTTTGACAGCGGGCAGAAATGGTGAGTAAGCATGCAGTGCGTCGGTGATTTGCACTTTAATCTCAGTTATCAAAATTTTATCTGGCGAAACTAATTACGCTCTTGCTGCTTAA
>ERZ827490.358-NODE-358-length-74816-cov-3.899292_pt1 | contig 74816 bp, 78 predicted proteins | sample MGYA00519770_ERZ827490 | MGnify/ENA primary metagenome ERZ827490 (study PRJEB31778, sample SAMEA3449324) | human gut metagenome | biome: human gut; feature: human-associated habitat; material: faeces | place: United Kingdom | collected 2010/2012 ... | reverse complement strand
TCCTAAATCTATGGATCAGATTCTTTCAAAAAAAGGAAAGAAACGTGGATCATACAAAAAGAAAAATCAAAAGTAATAAATAGAAAATTATAATAATGTTGAACAATGAACATAACAAAAAAGGATCTCAATTTTATAACCATAACTGAAATCCTTTTAATCATTAAAAACAAATCTAGGGGTCTATAGGTTCATGCCGATATGGCATCAGTCCCCTAAATTGACCCCTAGATATTTCTTGGAAACCCCTAGATTATTTGGTTACCCTTTCAGTTGGTCTTTTCAATGTATTGAATTAGATGATTTAGATAGTTTTTTGACATGTTGGATAAAACTCCATCACAAATATAGCCTATTTCCATAACTTCATCACTATCAAGTGGAATGGATACAATGTTGTCTCCGTTTAAATCTGTGCTTAAGATACCTGAAGAAATCGTATATCCGTTTAGTCCAATCAATAAGTTGAATAATGTGGCGCGATCCGAAACAACAATACTCTTTTTAGATGGCTGAGTACTGTGTAATTCTTCGGAAAAGTAGAAGGAATTATTGATTCCTTGTTCATAAGTTAGACGGGGATAGTTCTTTAAATCTTCCATTTTCACTGTTTTTTTATGGGATAAAGGATTTGTCTTAGAAACAAATACATGGGGTTTGGCTTCAAATAATTTGGTGAATGTAAGATGTTCTTTTTTTAAGATACTTTGAATGACTTCACGATTGAAATGTGAAAGATACAGAATGCCTAATTGACTTCGATGGTTCTTTACATCTTCGATAATATCGTATGTTCTTTGCTCTCTTAAAGAAAATTCATATTCACTTTGATTGTATTCTTTGACTAAGGCAACAAATGCATTTACCACAAAGGCATAGTGTTGACTTGAAATCGCAAATACAGTTCTTGCAGGGAATGTGTTTTTATATTGTTCTTCAAGTAAGTTAGCTTGTTCTATGACTTGTCTAGCATAGCCTAGAAATTTTTCTCCTTGTTCAGAGAGAAGAATACCTTTATTTGTTCGAACAAATAAGCAGATGGACATTTCTTCTTCTAAATCATGAATGGATTTCGAAAGAGATGGTTGTGAAATAAATAAGGCTTTGGCTGCGGAATTAAAAGATCCAGATTCAACGATCTGGATCACGTAGCGCAATTGTTGCAACGTCATTAGTCAACAATTGTGATTGTATCAATCACTTGAGGATTTCTTGGACGATCATTGAAAGTAGTAGGTGTCTTTGCGATTTTATCTACATTTTCCATACCTTCAATCACTTTACCAAACGCAGCATATTCACCATCTAAATGAGGTGAATCCTGGTGCATAATGAAGAATTGACTTCCTGCACTATTTGGATCCATAGCACGAGCCATAGATAAAACACCACGAGTGTGTTTTAAATCGTTTTTAAATCCATTTGAAGCGAATTCTCCATGAATTGTATAACCTGGGCCACCTGTTCCGTTTCCAATTGGGCATCCACCTTGAATCATAAATCCTTTAATAACACGGTGGAAAGTTAATCCGTTATAGAATTTTTTTTCGATTAGATTCAAAAAGTTTTCAACAGTTTCAGGAGCAATCTCTGGATACAACTCAGCTTTGATTTGATCTCCGTTTTTCATTGTGATTAAAATATTTTTGGTTTCCATGTTTTTAGTTTTCCTTTCTTATATATTGTAATGCGATACAACCAAGACCAGTATGTACGGCGATTACGGAACTAATATAGTTTATATGAATATTTTCTTCAGGTACACCCTTTTCGATAAAACATTTTTTAAAATGGTTGGCACCCTCTAAAAAATCTGAGTGAATAATATAGATATTTGTATGTTCTATATCAATATCGTCAATGACTTTATCAATCGCATAGGTGTCAGCTCTTTTTTCTGTGCGAACCTTATTTAATACATCGATTCTGCCTTCTGTGTTTTTATTTAAGTGCAAGATAGGATAAATCTTTAACAAACCTGCAAGAGCTGCAGCCATTGGGGTTAATCTTCCACCGCGTTTTAGGTGTTGTAAATCCTTGACTAAGATCAATGAGTTGGATTCATCGATTGCCGGTCGAATAATCTCTAATATTTCTTCAGATGGTTTGTTTGCGTCGACTAATTGCTTGATTCAAATCGCAACATGTTTTTCTAATTCACAAGTTGAATACATATCAATCACATGGACATTCATTTCTAATTCTCGTGCAATACTTTGCATGGTTGAAGCGTTTGTAGATAATCCATTTGTCAATGGAATCGCAAATACAGTATCGTATTCTTTTTTTAGTTTTTCAAATAAATTATAGATTTTTTGATAGGTTGCCATGCTTGTTTTTGGCATTTTCCCCTTGGCTAATTCTTTATAAATATCTTGTGTTGAAATTTCTAATGTATCTTGGTATGTTGTTTTGTCAATTGTGATTTGTAAGGGAAGCAGGTAAATACCTAATTCTTTTGCCTGTTTAAAAGATAGATTGGAACCTGTATCCGTTACGACGGCAATTTTTTCCATACTAGAATCCTCGAATAGTTTGAGCATCGATGTTTGTGATGATTTCAACCGCAAGTTTTACAGCATTATCATAATCTTCTTCAGAACAGATTCCAAATGAAGCGTGTGCAAAACGAACGGGAATACCGATAATGATGGTTGGAATGTTATAGCGGTGAGTAATTCCTGCATTGGTTCCTCCACCTTTTCTTACACTTTCCTGTACAGGAATATTTTTTTCATGTGCCAAATCAATCGCATAACGCATAAAACGAGGGCTTGTGATATAAGAACGGTCAAACCAACGTAACATTGGCCCTTTTTTCAAGGCAGACTGAATCATGTAGTCTTGTTCAAATGTATCATCACTTGGGCATCCTTCAAAACAAATCGCAATGTTAGGATTTAAGTTTTTGATTGCTGTGTCCATGCCTCTTTCGCCGACTTCTTCTTGTGTTGTTAATGTGGCTTCAATGTTGTGGCTTACATCTTTTAATTGGTGTAGTACATCCATTACGGCTGCACAGCCTATACGACAATCAAAGGCTTTTCCTAAGAAAATCTTATGTGCTTCATCATATTTACATGTAACTGCAGGACACATGAAGTTACCTACAGATATATGAAATTCTTCTTTTACTTCTTGAGAACTTGTTGCGCCTACATCGATTACTAAATCATCAAAATCTACTTTTCCATTACGCTTTTCTTCAGATAAGAAATGAACCGGTTGACTTGCGACAATACCCGAAATCTTTTCACCTTTATCATTAAGAATCCAGACTTCGCCAGATACAATGTTTTTTGGATCCCATCCACCTAATGGTAAAAAGCGAATTGTACCATTTGGTTTGATGGCTTGCACAATAAAACCGACTTCATCGGCATGTGCATCCAAAAGAATCGTTGTTTCATGTTCTTTGTCTTGTTTAAAGTGCATATACGTATTACGCATTGTATCATCATGAACTTCACAAATATCCTTGACATCTTCCATGGCTAATGAAGATACTTCATCTTCCATGCCACTTGGTCCAAAGGCAGTTGAGAAGTTAATAATTCGTTTAATTTTTGAATTCATATACATTTCCTCCATAAATTTGTTAATATTATAGCACAGATACATATTTGTGGATGTGTTTCTGGTCATTTGAATGAATTTGTATTTGGACAAAGGACTAGAATAATTGTATCTTACCAAAAAAGGAGATTTTTGCATGAAAAAAATAATGTCAAAACTACATTTTAGAAGTATATATAAAACAATCGTATTAACTTTGATCTTATGCTTTGTTTATAACATTGCCTATTTAATGATGAGTGCCTCAGGTATGAATGTATATCTTAGACAAAGTCTAGAAGTCGTATTAAGTTTATTGTCGAGTTTAGGTTTCTATTTTATTTGCACAAAGATATGGAAGAAACAAAATTTTTGCGCATCTGCAATTTTGAAAGTATTAGTGCTACAAGGTATTTATATTTTAATTGTGAGTGGAATTCTTACAAATCTAGTGAATGTTTGCACAAATAATACAAGCTTAATGTTAGTGTTACAACTTATTAGTGCATTCTGCTTAGTTATGATGGTGCCATTCCAGTTGATTTTCTATTATGGATTGATTCACGATAAAAACTTAAAGGAATTTATTCCTTTTGCACTAAAAAAACACCAGAAATCTATGTTGAACTGGTATTGTACATTACTAATCTGTATTGTTGTGTTTGATACAATGTCTGGAGGTTTATTTAGTGCAGCACAGGGCTTTAATGCCCAAAGTATTTTAGTTGGATCTATGTATATGGGTAATCCTATGATATCTTGGATGATGTATTTATTCTTGGGAGTTAGCTTTAAGTCGAGTCTTGCAGCTATGTTTACTTATTTGTTTGTGAATTTTTTAATGGGCTTTTTCTATTGCATTCTTGAATTGAATTATGTTTCTTATGTAGGAAGTCTTTTAGATGCAGATTAATGAATTGAAAATTACCAGTCGAAGACTTGGTCTTTTAGTAAAGATGAATATCTTAACTGTTGAGGATCTATTGAAATATTATCCTTTGCGTTATGATACGGTTCAAACATTGCCCTATTCGCAATGGAATGAAAAGGAAAATGTTGTATTCCAAGGCTTGATTTGTTCAACCGCAAGAGTGATTCGTTTATCTAAGAATCGTTCGATGACTAAGTTTAAAGTCTTGTCATGGAATGAAGAATTAAACATTACTTTATTCAATCGTCCATGGCCATCTCAATTTGGTTTTGGCAAGATGATAACGATTTATGGACAATATCAAGGGAATAATAATGTGGTAGCTTCTACTTATAATTTTAAACCTTTAGATCAACAATTAGGCTTACATCCAGTATATCCATTGATTGAAGGTTTGAAGCAATCAGATATACAGGCCATTATGAAAGAGGCCCTTAAACATGTGGATGTTTTACCTCAAAGAGTACCACAAAGGTATATTGAAAAGTATAAGTTGTTAGATATATCTACGGCTTATAAATGGATTCACTTTCCAGAGAATGAAAAGCAACTGCATGCCGCAATTCGTACATTGAAGTATGAAGAGTTTCTATGTTTTCAATGCGTAATGCAGTCGATGCATGAAAAGAAGGAAATAAAAAAAGCTAAGAAATTTTCTATGGCAACAGTAAAGAAATGGATTTCAGGTCTTCCTTTTGAGTTAACGAAGGATCAGCTTTCAAGTATTGACGATATTCTATATGATTTAAAGAGTACAAATGTCATGTTTCGCCTTGTTCAAGGAGATGTTGGATGTGGTAAGACAATTGTTGCTCAAATTAGCATGTATGCCAATCAGCTAGCTGAATATCAATCGGCTTTGTTGGCACCAACCGAAATCTTAGCTCGCCAACATGTAGATAATATGCATAAATTAGGTTTAGATGCGACTTTATATGTTTCTAGTTTACCGACTAAGGAAAAGAAAGAAATTTTAACGAAACTTGAGAATGGAGAAATATTAAATGTGGTAGGAACGCATGCTTTATTTCAAGAAAATGTTATTTTTAATAAATTAGGCCTTGTGATTGCGGATGAGCAACAGCGTTTTGGTGTGAAACAAAGAAGGTCTCTATTAGAAAAAGGAAAGTGTGTTGATTTTCTAATGATGTCAGCTACACCGATTCCTAGAACGTATGCGCATTTCTTATATGGAGATATGGATATTAGTTCGATTCATACAATGCCTAAAGGAAGAAAGAGTGTTGTCACAAAGTATTTTAAAACTTCAAGTATGTCGCCAGTTTTAAAAGATGTATTGAAATTTATTCAAGAAGGAAGACAATGTTATGTCGTGTGTCCTGCCATTGAAGAGAATGATGAATTTAAAATGCGTAATGTATTTGAAATTTATGAAGGCATGACAAAGATATTAAAAGATATACGCATTGGCTTGCTTCATGGAAAAATGACAAGTCAGGAAAAGGAAGAAACGATGGACAAGTTTTCTAAACATGAATTGGATATCCTTGTATCTACAACGGTTATTGAAGTTGGAATTGATGTGGCCAATGCGAGTGTGATGGTCATTTATGATGCGCATCGTTTTGGCTTAAGTACTTTGCATCAGCTTAGAGGACGTGTGGCACGTGATAAAAAACAGGGGTATTGTTTCTTGTTGTCGGCATCGAGTGATCCTCAGGCTATTGAACGCTTAAAAAAGATGGAAGAATTAAAGGATGGCTTTGAAGTATCCAATTATGATTTGCATATGCGCGGTCCAGGTGATATTTTAGGGATAAGACAAAGTGGTATGCCTTGTCTTGTGTTTGGTGATTTTGAAAAAGACCAGGCTATGATGGAAACGTGTATTCATGATGCCAAAGAAATCATACAAGATCAAGTGGATGTGGATTTGTTGTCGTATATTTCAAGGGCTATTGAAAATGCACAGTATTTTGATTAGGAGTTTTACAATGGATAAACAGAAGATAGAGAATAAAACTATATATTTTATGTGCTTATTAAGTATGATATGCATTCTTGTTTTGATTGCTTACTTCTTCTTTTTACGTAATGTTGAAATTGATATTATGGCAAATGCGCAATATACGTATGTTGGAGAAAATGGAAATGCGAGTGTGACAGTAAGTGCAAAACAGGGAGATCTAAATCAAAGAACACAGGATTTTTTGAACTCTGTTCAATATGAAGTCAGTCCGAATACAGATTTATCAAATGGAGATACGATTCATGTAACGGCAACGTATGATGAGGCTTTAGCCAATCAATATCATTATCAGCCAAAAAGTGTTGAAACCGATGTGGTGGTAAAGGGGCTTGCCAATCGTTATAGTGCATTAGAGGACATTCCAAAAACATTGATTCAGGATGGGAAAGATGCAGCTATAGATTATGTAAAAGATAATCAAGAATCTATATATACTATTGATGGTAAAGAAGATAAGGCGCCTGGACTTGATAAACTGAAGATTGTCTATTCGGCTTATTTAAAATCGAATCAAAAAAATAATAGTGATCGATTTGTATATATTGTACAAATGAATTATGCCTCAGAAATTTTATATTACATGGTATGTATTCCAAATATTAATGATTCAGATTCGATAGATACGCATAATATTTATGGAGAAAAGGCGTATTTAACGCAAGACGAATGGAATGGTAAAGATTTTAGTGGATATGTAAATCGTGTATATTCATTAAAATATCAAATTGAACAAATAAATAAAGAAGTCAAATCAAATTGACTTCTTTATTTTAGTTTATTCATTAATTCTTCAAAATCTGGTTTTTCAATTTCATGAAATTCAATGGTAACACTATCGTTATCTTTATAACGTGGAATCAAATGAACGTGGAAATGGTTAACACTTTGTCCTGCAGCTTCATGCACATTACTTAAAATGTTGATGCCATCACAATGTAGAGTTTGTTCCAATTTGTTGGCAAGCTTACTAGCAACTTCAAATACATGGTTGCGGGTTTCATCTGGACAATCTAAAAAAGAATCACAGTGTTCTTTTGGGACAACAAGCGTATGTCCATAAGAAGTAGGGTTGATGTCTAGAAAAGCGATAACACTTTCGTCTTCATAGATTTTATTGCTTGGAATTTCACCATTAGCGATCATACAAAAAATACACATAAGTATACGTCCTCCTTATTAAAAATAATACATCGTTTTAGATAAAATGAAAAGCCAGACTAAGGGGGTGTCTGGCTTTTCAATAAGGGGATAGAAAATAGTATGAATATCATTTACTGATTTCATACCGGCAAGGTCTTCAAACTCCTTGCTTGTATAGAAGTATACCATAAGTTGTGTCAAATAAAATGTGAAAAGTGTGGGAAAATATGTGATTTAACAAAAAAGTAGTATTTTCACACCACTTTTTTGTTTTTTTTGACTCATTTTACAAAATTGATAGTGATTGCGAGTGTCAAAAATGGGAAAATTTGGATTTTTCATGAATTATAAATATTGAGAACTAGTTTTATGCTATAATGTAAGCTAAGCGGAGGTTTTGAGATGATTGTAAAAACCATTCAGGAAATAACAAATATAATGCATGCAAATGTGCATGGTGATATTGATGATACAAGAAAAATACATGGTGTTGTGATTGATTCACGACAGGTGACAAAAGATGTTTTATATGTACCAATTATTGGTCAAAGAGTAGATGGACATGTATTTTCCAAACAAACAATTGAAGATGGCGCTTTGATTAGTTTGTGGCAAAAGGATCATCTTCCATATCCGAATTTTCCAGTTATTTTAGTTGATGACACGCTTAAAGCTATGCAAGATCTTGCGAAAGCGTATTTAGATGAGTTACGTCCATTAGTAATTGGTGTAACGGGTTCTAACGGAAAAACTAGTTGTAAAGATATGTTGTATAGTATTTTTTCACAAGAGAAAAAAACACAAAAAACACAGGGAAATCGTAACAGTGAAATTGGTCTTCCATTAACTATTTTTGACTTTGATGAAGATATTGAAGTTGCGATTTTAGAAATGGGTATGGAAAACAAAGGCGAAATTACGCAGTTGACTTCCATTGCACAGCCTGATATTTCTGTGATTACTTCTGTAGGTTCAGCTCACATGGAAAATTTGGGCGGTAGACTTCAGATTGCTCAGGCAAAATGTGAAATTTTAGAGGGATTAAAAGAAAATGGCTTATTCCTTTATAATCATGAAAGTGAAGAAATAAAACAGGTTCTTCCTACTTTGAATACAGAAAATAAGAAAATCGTATCTTTTGGTCAAAGTGGAGATGTTTCTATCACAAGTGATATTAAATATGATAAAGAAGGAATTGTTTTTAACTGCAATATTCTAGATGCACCTGTTCATTTACGTGCATTTGGTGATTTTCAGGCTATGAACGCATTACCGTGTATTTTTATCGCAAAGGCTTGTCAATTAAAAGAGGAATCTATTTTAAAAGGATTGGCTGATTTAGAAATGACAAAGATGCGTACACAGCTAATTCCAGTTTCAAATGCGTATATTTTAGATGATACGTATAAATCAAATCCAGAAAGCGCAAAGGCAGCTATTGATACATTGATGGAATTGCCTGCGCAAAAACATATCGCCATTTTATCGGATATGTTAGATCTTGGAAGTGAAGAAAAACAATTGCACTTTGATGTGGGCGAATACGCTAAACAAAAAGGTGTAGACGAACTATATTGTACGGGTCCTCTTTCTAAAGAAACAAGTGATGGTTTTAATGGAAAGTGGTATGAAACAAAAGATGAGATATATGAAGCTGTTAAACCTTTGTTAGATCAAGATTGTATTGTTTTGATCAAGGGTTCAAGAGCTATGAAAATGGATACGTTAGTAGATGCATTTAGGGGGAAAAAACAATGAGTAAATTACGTTTAGGTGTCATATTTGGAGGACAAAGTAGTGAATACTCTGTTTCATTGCATTCTGTCGCTTCTTTTTTACGTCAGATTCATGCTGATAACTATGATATGACTTTAATTGGAATTAATAAAAATGGACATTTCTATTTATATAATGGAGATGTGGATTCGATTGAACATGATACATGGCAAAGTGAAGAAACTTGTGTATCTTGTGCATGGGTAAATGGTGGAATCATGCCTTTGGATGGTTCAAACAAAGTGATTGAATTGGATTGTGTATTCCCAGTACTACATGGAAAAAATGGAGAAGATGGATTGATTCAAGGATTGCTTGAATTGATGAATATTCATTATGTAGGCTGTGATGTAATGTCAAGTGCGATGTCAATGGACAAAGAAATCATGCATATTCTTTGTAAGGAAGCAAATATTCCGTGTGCAGATTATATTTGTTTATACGCAAATCGAGAAAATCCTACATTTGAACAGATTCAAGAAGAGATTCCATTACCATGGATTGTTAAGCCATGCAATGCAGGAAGTAGCTATGGGGTTCATTTTGTAAATGATAAAGAAGAATTTGAAAGTGCATGTAAAGATGCTTTCTTCTATGATGGTCGCGGTAAGATCTTAGTTGAAAAAGTAATTAAAGGCTTTGAGATTGGTTGTGCTGTTATGGGAAATGAAGAAATCTTTACAGGATCAGTGGATGAAATTGAAATTAATGGTGGATTCTTTGATTTTGAAGGTAAGTATGAAATGAAGGGAGCAGCTATTTATTGTCCGGCTCGTATTGATGAAAAAACATTTAAAGAAGCACAAGAATTAGCTCGTAGAACATATATTGCGATGAACTGCTGTGGTATGGCACGAGTAGATATGTTTGTGACAGAAGATAAAGAAGTGATTTTAAATGAATTGAATACAATTCCAGGATTAACGGCTACTTCTCGTTATCCTTCTATGATGAAAGAAGCTGGAATTGAATTTGCGGATTTAATTGATAAGCTAATTGAATTAGCTATGCAAAGGACTATTGGAGCATGTTAGAATCTTATAGTCGGGCTTGGACAGAAATCGACTATGATGCGATTGCGCATAATGTAGAAGAAGTAAGAAAGCTCGTAAAGAAAACAAAAATTATGGGTATCGTCAAAGCCAATGCGTATGGTTTGGGTGATGTCGCATGTGCTAAGGCTTTACAAAAATGTGGAGTGGATTATTTTGGCGTTTCGAGTGTGGATGAGGCTTTGAACTTAAGAAATGCAGGGATTCAAGATAATATCCTAATATTAGGGTATACACCTAGTATGCATTTTCACTATCTTCATGAACAAAATATTGTTCAATCTTTGATTTCTATTGAATATGCAAGAGAATTAAATGTGTATGCCAAGGAAAACAATGTAAAGATTCGTTGTCATTGTAAAGTAGATACAGGTATGTGCAGAACGGGAATTGTTTATCAAGAACAAGATAAACATATAGAAGATATTTATGAAGAGTATCATATGGAAAATCTATGTGTAGAAGGCATCTTCTCGCATTTCCCTGTGAGTGATTGTTTGGATGAGAATTGTAGATCATTTACGACCAAACAAATTCAATTGTTTGATGAAGTTGTTGATTTGTTGAAATCTCAAGGTATTGATCCAGGTATTCGTCATCTTCAAAATAGTTATGGAATTTTAAACTATCCAGAGCTGGAATATGAATATTGTAGACCAGGTCTACTTTATATGGGTGTGACGAGTGATGATCAAATTCCAATCCAAACAAATCCAGACTTTATTCCAATTATGTCTATGTATGCCAATGTTAGTTTGGTGAAATGGATATATCCTGGACAAAGTGTAAGTTATGGTCGTCATTTTGTGGCTGAAAAACCAACAAAAGTTGCAACAATGAGTATTGGATATGCGGATGGTTTACCACGTCTTTTATCGAATCAGGGATTTGAAGTGTTAGTACATGGCCAAAGATGTAAATTGATTGGAAACTTATGTATGGATCAATGTATGATTGATGTTACAGATGTAGATGATGTAAAAGAGGGCGATGTAGTGTGTATCGTAGGTCATCAAGGAAATGAAGTCGTTACTGTAGATCAAATTAGTCGTACGGCTAAGACTATCAACAATGAGACACTAACTTCGATTTCTTCGCGTGTACCTAGATTAAAGGTGCGCTCATGAAAAGACAGTATGCATCGATAGATATTGCACGTTATGTTTCGGCTTTATTAGTTGTATGTATTCATACATTTCCTTTTTTAGAAATTTCTGAAACATTTAATACGTACTTTATTCATACTGTATGTCGTTTGGCAGTTCCATTCTTTTTTACGACAAGTGGATTCTTCTTTTTTAGAAACTATGATTCAGAAAATGAAGATTTAAATGAGACTCGTTTAAAGAAGGCATTGATTCGTTTATTTCGAATTTATTTGATTTGGACAATTATTTATTTGCCATATACGATTTTTGATTATACGCACACGGGTTTTCATATTAAGTATTTATTTACATATGTAAGAGATTTTTTCTTGAATGGAAGTTATTATCACTTGTGGTTTTTACCAGCCTTAATGTTAGCGGACGTAATTGTCTATTGTTTGTATAAGAAAAAAGGCTTGAATTTCACATTGTTGATTACGTTTATATTATATTTTGTAGGTTACTTGATTAATGTATATACACCAATTTGGGAAAGTATTCCAGGTATATCCTTCTTCTTTGGTTTCTTTACAAAAACATTGTCAACCGCAAGAAATGGAATTTTCTTTGGTCCTATGTTCATTGCGATTGGGTTATTACTTTCAAGAACGCGTCGCTTGCCTAAAAAGGTTAGCTTGATTGGTTTCTTGATTAGTTTTGTATTATTCTTTGCGGAAGTATCTATATATCGTTATTTCGGTATTTTAAGAGATTTAACAAGTATGTATATTTGTTTGGTTCCCGCTATTTATTTCTTAGTGAATTATTTATTAAAGGTCAATATTCCATATCGTAAAATGTTTACGATTTTACGTCATGATTCATTGATGATTTATACTTCACATATTTTGTTTGCCAAAATCTTCTTGGCATTGATGCCACATGCACATTTAGTTGTTTATTTCTTAACTTTGGCATGTGCACAATGTTTGGCAGGTTTTGTGACGCGTTATCAGGATCAATATCCGATCTTAAAAAAATTACTGTAAGCTTATGATTCGATTATTTCAGGTGAAATGTGCCAATGAAAATGAAATTGAGGCACAAATCTTAAAAAAACTGCGAATCCGTAAAGAAGACCTTTTGCAGTGGCACGTACATAGAAAAAGTGTGGACGCACGTCACCAGAAGGTCTTATTTTCGTATGTCGTAGATTGTAAAGTTAAAAATGAAAAGAAGCTTTTAAAGCTAAAAGACGTTTCTCTAACACCAGATGAAACGTATCATCCAGTAATGAGTGGAAAACATGCATTATTGGCTAGACCCGTTGTTGTTGGGTTTGGTCCTGCAGGTATGTTTGCAGCTCTGATTCTTGCACAATCTGGCTATAAACCGATTGTTTTAGAAAGAGGATCAAAAGTAGATGTTCGTAAACAAAAAGTAGAAACTTTTTGGGAAAATGGACAATTGGATGAAGAATGCAATGTTCAATTTGGAGAAGGTGGCGCGGGTGCTTTTAGTGATGGAAAGTTAACGACAAGATCGAAAGATTCATTATGTCGTAAAGTATTAGAGGAACTTGTTTCTTTTGGGGCAAAGTCTGATATTTTAATTGATCAGCATCCTCATATTGGTACAGATGCCTTCTTGGCGATTATTCGAAATTGTCGTGAAGAAATTGAACGTTTGGGAGGAACTTTCTATTTTGATACAAAGTTAGAAGATATTAAAGTGGAAAATGGTACTTTGAAACAAATCTATTTCAATCAACAATGGATAGGTTGTAATGCTTTAATTCTTGCGACTGGACATAGTGCAAGCGATACCATTTTAATGCTTCATCAACATGGTATTCATGTCGAAAATAAACCGTTTGCGGTTGGTGTTCGTATTGAACATAAACAAAATTATATCAATGAGGCTATGCTTCATGAATATAGTCAAGATGAAAGATTGATTCCAGCTCGTTATCAATTGACGTATACGGCATCCAATTCAAAAGGTGTATATACATTCTGTATGTGTCCAGGTGGCTACGTTATTCCAAGTTCATGTCAAAAAGATCAATTGGTTGTGAACGGAATGTCTTATGCGAGTCGTAGTGGAGAAAATGCCAATAGTGCATTGCTTGTGCAAATCAATGATTCAGATTATGGTAATGAATTGTTTGCCGGGTTAAAATATCAGGAAGACTTGGAAAAGAAAGCTTTTAAAATGGGACACGATTATAAGGCATGCGTACAACTTGCGAAGGATTATTTAGAAAATAAAATATCAAATCAATTTGAATCCGTATTACCAACCTATTCGATTGGTACAACGTTTTGTGATTTGAACGATTTATTCTCTAAAGAAGTCAATCTAGCCTTGCATGAGGCGTTAGAGCATTTTGAAAAGAAAGTGCCTGGCTTTGTTTCTGGTGGAGCCATATTAAGTGGTGTAGAATCAAGAAGTAGCAACAGCGTGCGTTTAGTTCGTGATAAAGAATCTTATGTTTCGAATATTCAAGGTATCTATCCAAGCGGTGAAGGTAGTGGCTATGCAGGTGGCATTATGACAAGTGCTATTGATGGTATTCGTAGTGCCGAGCATTTGATTGAATATTTTGCCAAAGGGGAGTTTTAAATGAATATATTTGCTCCGAATTATTATGTTCAAAGTTTTAAAACTTTGAACATTCAAAAACTTCATGAAATGGGAATTCAATTACTTCTGTGTGATATTGACAATACGCTTGTGGCGTATGATGAAGAATGTCCAAATCAGGATGTGATTGATTTTATAAATAAATTAAAAATGAATGGAATTGAGGTTGCACTATGTTCAAATTCACCAAGTTCTAGAGGTAAGAATTTTGGTAAGCATCTTCCAGTTTCAAATATATATCCATTTTCGTGTAAACCATTTCCATTTTGTTTTAAAAAGGCAATGAGAGACCATGGCCTAAAGGCAAATCAGATTGCGATATTAGGTGATCAAATGTATACGGATATATTGGGTGGAAATATTTGGGGGGTTTATACAATTTTAACGGCTCCTATTGCGATAAAGGATCGAAATATCACAAAAGTATTTCGTTTCTTTGAAGAATTAATATATGGTTATTTAGAAAAGAAAAAATTATTGAAGCGAGGTGACTTTGATGACTAAATATTGTAAGGGTTGTGGTGTTTTACTACAAAACGAAGATGAAAATGCATTAGGCTATGTTCCTACTTTAGATGCTTCTTATTGTCAAAGATGTTATCGTATTCGTCATTATGGCGATGTGACAATCAATATGCAGCAGGGAATTGAATCCAACGCAACATTAGAAAAAATAAATAAAATCGATGGTGTGGTTTTCTGGGTTGTGGATTTATTTGCGTTTGAGGCTAACTTAATTTCGCGTTTGAATCAAAAACTTCCAGGCAAAGATATTGTGATGGTATTAACGAAGCGTGATGTCTTGCCAACAACTTTAACAGATGAAAAAATCATTAACTTTGTAAAGCATCGTCTTCACGAAGAAAATATTGTTGTAAAGGATATTGTGATTTGTGGCTATCTATTAAAGGAAAATGATAAATCTAGAGAATATTCATCACGTATTGTGAATGCGATTTTGAAATATCGTAAGAATCGAAATGTGATTTTTATGGGTGTTGCCAATGCAGGAAAATCCACTGTATTGAATCATTTATTGGCATCGAAAGATTTAACGACTTCTCAAAATCCAGGGACTACATTAGATTTAGTTCCAATTCCTTTTGAGGATTATACAATTTATGATACGCCCGGTATTGAGAATACGCATTCTTTATTAACGCATTTACAGCCTAAAGATTTAAAGACGGTCATTCCAACAAAACCAATTCGACCATTTGTTTCGCAAATTTTTGAGGATCAGTCCTTTGCGGCTGCAGGACTAGCAAGACTTGATGTGGTAGTGAGTGGTAAGGCAACGGTAGTTGGATATTTCTCTCGTTCTTTATCGATTCATAGAGGAAAATTAAGTAATGCGGATGCGTTGTGGCAAAAACATTTAAATGGTATGTTAGTGCCATGCGTAGATACATCCTTATTAACGATGCATACGTTCCATGCTCCTAAACTTGAGGGAGAAAAGATGGATGTTTGTATTCATGGTATTGGATGGTTCTGTATTAGTGGACAAGTAAAAGATGTATATGTAAAAGTACATAAAGGTATTCAGGTAACGTTTAGAAAGGCGATGATTTAATGTTAACGAGTCAAAATAAAAAATATTTAAGAAAATTAGGAATGGAGTATAGATCGTTATTCCAAATTGGAAAAGATGGTTTAAGTGATAATTTAATGGATACTTTATCCGATTCATTGGAGGCACATGAATTAGTAAAATGTAATTTATTAAAGACATGTCCAGTCGATGTTCGTGAGGCAGCTATTGAGTGTGCAAGTGCAACAGGTAGTGAAGTGGTTCATATTGTAGGACATACTTTCTTGTTGTATAGAAGAAGTAAAGAAAATAAATTGGGGCTTAAAAAATGAGAATTGCCATTGTAGGAGGTTCTTTTGATCCTATACATGATGGGCATATTCAAATGGCCAATCAGTCTTTGCAGGGATTAGGTGTAGATGAAGTATGGTTTATGCCAACGTCTAGTACGCCTTTAAAAGATCATGATCTGACATTGGATCAAGAGCGTTTAGCTATGATTGATTTGGTGGTTAAGAAAAACCCGAAATTTAAAGTTTGTACACTAGAACTTGAAAGAGCAGGTAAAAGTTACACGTATGATACGCTAAAGAAATTGATTGAAACATATCCGGAACATGAATTTTATTGGATCATAGGAAATGATCAATTGATGCAGTTTGACAAGTGGCACAATCCGAATGAACTTGTGAAGATGGCTCATTTTGTATGTTTTGATAGGGATGGAAAGCTTTCTGATTCAAAGTATGATATTGCGTGTATGACAATGCCGGCAGTTCCTGTTTCTAGTTCAGAGATTCGAATGGGAAATAAGTTGAATTATTTGCCTGAAGAAGTGTTGCGTTATATCTATCGAAATCGATTGTATGTGAATGATTTTGTGGCTTCTAGATTGACAAAAAAAAGATATAAACATTCTTTATCGGTTGCTCGACTTTGTGAAGAGTTTGCGTTGAACAATGGGTATGATATGCATATTGCATATTATATTGGTTTGTTTCATGATATAGCTAAATATATGCCAAAGGATGAAATGTTAAAATGGATGCAGAGTGTGTGTCCTGAAAACATGGAATATCCTGTAGCTGTATGGCATGGTTTTGTCGGGGCTGCTGTCACGAAAGATATCTTTTTAATTGAAAATCCAATTATTTATAATGCGATTTATCATCATGTATTAGGAACGAGTCAAGATCCATATGCGATGATGGTATTTTGTGCAGATAAATTAGATCCTTTGCGTGGATATGATTCTACTAAATTGATTGAGATTTGTAACAAAGATATTAAAGAAGGATTTGATTTGGTGGTTCAACAAAATCGTGAGTTTTTAAAGAGAGGATAAACATGGAAATTTTAGATATTGTAGTTCATGCGATCTGTGAAAAGAAAGCACAAGATGTACGTGTATATGATGTAACGAGTTTGACTCCATTTATGGATTCAATGATTGTTTGTTCGACTACAAATATTCGTCAGAATAATGCGATTGCACAAAACATTAAGGATCGTTTAAGAGAAGCTGGATATTTGGGGGATATGCATATTGAGGGTGACTCTGGTTCAAAATGGCTTTTAATTGATTTAAAAGAAGTTGTAGTCCATTTATTTGTGAATGAAGAAAGGCAGGTTTATAATCTGGATCGTTTATATTCGGATGTTCCAGTAAAAACGTATGATTTATAATACATTGGCACATTATTATGATGCTTTAGTAAAAGATGAAGAGGCATCTAGAGAATGGGTATCTTGGATTGAGAGTGAACTTGCACCTTGTGATTGTTTAGAACTTGCGTGTGGTAGTGGTGAGATCACTGAGATGCTCGTAAAAAAAGGCTATACGATGACAGCACTTGATTTGAGTGAAGAAATGGTGAAGCAGGCTAAGAGTAAAAACTTAGAGGGTTCCATTCAATTCTTATGTCAAGATATGCGTAATTTAAGTAATTTAGGATCTTATTCTGGTATTTTCTGTTTGTGTGATAGTTTTAACTATATTTTAGAGAAAGAAGAAATTGATGCATTCTTTCATGAAGTGAGTCAACATTTAAAACCAAATGGACTTTTTTTCTTCGATACACATTCGTTAGATCGTTTAGATGAATTTGATACGGAATATAATGAGACAGGTGCTTTTGAAGATGGTTGTCAATATCAATGGTCAATTATGGCAGAAGATGATTATGTATATCAGGATTTTGCGTTTTATATGAAAGACAAAGTGGTTCAGGAGCATCATATTCAAAGAGTATATGATCCAATATGGTTGAGTGATACTTTGTCGAAATATTTTGATGTTTTAAAAGTCACAACGGATTTTGATATTGAGGGGATTGCGCCTGGTGAAAAGTATTTTTATGTATGTAGAAAGAAGGTACAAGAATGATTGGTATTGTAGCGGCAATGGATGCTGAGATTCATGAATTTGAAAAGCGTATGGACTTAGTAGATCATACGAAGACAATTGCGGGATGCACATTAACATATGGAAAATGGCAAGGTAAAGATGTAGTCTTATGTAAGAGTGGTGTAGGTAAGGCATATGCAGCTATGTCTTGTACAATTTTGTGTATGCAAGGAAATATCGACAGCATTATTAATGTGGGTACAGCTGGTGGATTAACGCAGGATGAGCAAGTGTTGGATATTGTGATTAGTGATAAGGTTGTACAAGCCGATTATGATACAAGTCCATTAGATGGTCCTTCTGGTGTTGGATTGGTGTATAATAGTCATGAAAAATTGAGCCAAAGTTGTATTGAAGCGGCAAACGCTATGCAGATTCGCTATCATGTAGGTACAATTGCTTCTCAAGACTTATTTATGTCTAGAGATGAAGATTTTGAAAAATTAATGAATAATTTTCCAGACTCAATTTGTTCAGAAATGGAGGCAGGAGCGATTGGTGCTGTTGCCACACAGTTTAATATTCCATTTGTGATTGTGCGTTCACTTAGTGATGTTGTGCATCATAATGAAAATCCAATGGAATTTTCAACCTATGTTTCTAAAGCAAGTGCACAATCGGCTAAATTGATTGAAAATTGGTTGATGCGTATATAGTAAAAAGGAGGGGTAAGAATGGGACTAAAGCATAAGCGTAAAAGACAGCATGGAACAACAACGACAATGGCATTGGTCATCATTCTTGTTCTTGTATTACTTTTGATTTGGTCTGAGTTTATTAGTGGACCGAATCGCGTTAAGGAACAGATTTATACGCAAAGAATTGAAAAAATAATTAAACAAAATAAGAAAATACAAGGCTTGAGTGAGCATGTCTTTGATTACATAACATATCAGGGATATGATGATACAACTTTGTATTGGTACAATGCGAAGTCTGAATTGATTACTTCAAGAGATATTGAAACTTTGAATTATAAAAAGGCAAAACGCATTGCGAAAAAGAACTATAACATCAAGTGTGATTCGATTGCACTTGGATATGGCTACAACAATCCGGTATATGAGATTCGTGGATCAAATAAATTGATTTTATTGGATTATGATAGTTTTGAACGTGTTTATGAAAGGGGGATACGATAATGGCTGATTTTGATTTTAATGCACCTTATGTAGATCGTAGAACTTGGATCATTGATCATCTACAAAATTTGGTTTTAGAACCCAAAGAAATATTGGTCGTATTGTTGATTGATTTTTTCAACCAGCAGCATATTTCAATTGATCATGAATTGATTAGTGAAAAATTAAAAATCGGTGTGGATGAAGTGGAAGATATTTTTACAGAATTATCGGATAAAGGCTATTTGACTTTAGACTATGCGAATGGATCTTTGATTTTTAATATTGAAGGTATCTTTGAACTTTCTAAAGCCAGTGATACTTCCATTGATCGTTCTTTATTAGAGCAGTTTGAAATGGAATTTGCGCGTCCACTATCTTCAACGGAAATGCAAAGGATTATTGATATGGCCAGTATGTATGATGAGCGTCGTGTGATTTGTGCGTTAAATGAAGCTGTATGTAATGAAGTTTGCGATTTAAATTATATTGAAAGAATTCTTCAGAATTGGCAACAAAAAGGTTTGTCAACTGAAGATTTAGAGAATGGCAAGCGATGAATGCAAATGAAATTTTGGATGAAATGGAGAAGATTTTTCCAGATGCCAAGTGCGAATTGTATCATGAATCCCCATTTCAATTGATTGTTGCGGTCGTACTTAGTGCACAAACAACCGATGCGATGGTTAATAAGGTAACGCCTGCATTATTTAAAGCGTATCCTACGGCAGAAAAGATGGCAAAAGCCAATGTTTCTGAATTAGAGCCATACATAAAAAGAATTGGTTTGTATCGCAATAAGGCTCGTTCGATTTCGAATTTAAGTAAAGATCTAGTTGAAAGATATCATGGCCAAGTACCTTACACATATAAGGATTTAATGTCTTTAGCAGGTGTTGGAAGAAAGACAGCGAATGTCGTTCGTAGTGTAGCTTTTGATATTCCTAGCTTTGCGGTAGATACCCATGTCAATCGTGTCAGTAAGCGTTTGGGTTTAGCCAAATATAATGATTCGGTTGAAAAGGTTGAGGAAAAACTAAAACGAAAAATCGATCGTTCAAGATGGAATCAAGGTCATCATGACTTTATATTTTTTGGGCGTTATCTTTGTCATTCAAGAAATCCAGAATGTGAAAGATGTCCTTTTAAAAGCTTTTGTAAGAAAGATAAATATGAGAAATAATAGTACTACACTTGTAGTGTTTTCTTTTTGTATAGTGATAAAAGATAAAATAATAAAGTTGACAAATAGTTGGTAGAGCAACCACAATAAAATTAATATAATGATGGTGAAAAGGAGGAAATATGTATTATGAAGGCAAATATATTAATATTAATGGTTGGCTTGTTGATGAATTATGTAGTTGGTGTTGCATTTATATACTTATTTGTGTTGATTGTTAGGGCATTAAAGAAATATATTAAATCTGAACCTGTTAGAAAAGAGAAAGCAGAGAGTGCAAAGTCACTTGGAGAAGTGATTAAAAGATATCGTACGCAACGTAAAATGACGAAGAATTTGTGGCAGAGTCTTTAAGTGTTTCAAGACAGGCTGAATCAAAATGGGAAAGTGGTACATCGGATCCAAGTACAACGAATTGAATGGCTTTAGCTAAGCAATTTGGAGTCACTGCTGAAGAAATTTTAAAGGAAGTTAAATAAATTTATTGTATAGTCGATGATGAATAGAAATATTACAACAATCGTTTAACGAAGAGTAAAGGAAGTATGAATATGAAGATTATTAAAGTTGTAGATGATGAAGAAAAAAAGAAAATCACAAGAGCTATATTAGAAGCATTGCCTGAATGGTTTGGGATTATAGAAGCACGCGAAAAATATATTCTTGATAGTGTAGGAAAAGATTTCTTTTGTGCCATAGAAAAGGATAAGGTTGTTGGATTTTTGTATCTTAAACAAACAGGTAAAGATACAGTTGAACTAGCTGTAATGGGTGTATTAAAAGAATATCATCGTAAAGGAATTGGAAGAGCACTATTTGAATACGCAAAGGAAAGTATACAGGAAAGTGGATATTCGTTTATCCAGGTAAAAACAGTGAAGATGGGAATGTATGAAGATTATGATTGTACAAATAGATTTTATATTTCATTAGGGTTTAAAGAATTTGAAGTCCTGAATTCGTTGTGGGATGAAAACAATCCTTGTCAAATTTACGTAATGGGGATATGAGGTGACAAAATGGCATCAACTAAAGAATATTTAGATTTTATAATGGAGCAATTATCAAATTTAGAAGAAATTACGTATCGAGCTATGATGAAAGAATATATCCTCTATTATCGAGGGAAAATTGTTGGTGGTATATATGATGATCGATTACTTGTTAAGCCTGTAGAATCCGCAATTCATTATATGTCAAAAGTTCAATATGAATTACCATATGATGGAGCCAAAGAAATGTTGTTGGTAGAAGAAGTGGATAACCGGAAATTTTTGGAAGGTTTGTTTCAAGTGATGTATGATGAACTTCCAAATCCAAAAAGGAAGAAATAAATTATGGATGAGTTACTATTTTCTAGGAAATATTATGTTAGAAAGCTACAAAAGAATGATATTGATCAAATATATAATCTTTGTAGTAAAAATCACTTATATTATCAATATTGCTCTCCTTATGTGACAAGAAAGAGTATTGAATCGGATATGATGGCTCTTCCAGACAATGTTGATTTTAAGAATGAGAAGTTAATTGCAGTCTTAGATTTAATTGATGGATATTGTATTCATTGGATTCTTAATGATAGATATTAGTGTACAAAAGAATGGGGTTGGAAGTGCAATAGTCAATGAACTTATTAAATATTTAACAACACTTAAATATAAGGAAGTTCGCTTAGGTTGGATAAATGGAAATCTTCAAGCTGAACACTTTTGGATTAAGAATGCTTTTTGTCCTATAAAAGAAGGTCGTGTAGTACTTGCGAATCGACTATTAAATAAATTCTTTACTGATTGATAGATATTTATCAGCATAGATACTTTCTTTTTCCCAGATGATGTCAAAGTCGTGTTGTAACTTAAAATCATCTAAAGTAATTTCTTTGAGTTCTTTTGATTTTAATTCTTTTCCTACAGCTATCTTATATAGAAAAGAGATTCCACAATCTTTTTTCAATAGATTCATGATGGTATGCATATTTTCTACTTGCGTATAATGTATAAAATTTGAAATGTGTAAACCATGCGCAATTAAGCTTTGTTCAAGAATGTTTCTTGTTCCAGAACCTTCTTCACGCACTAAAAGATGTTCAGATATTAGATCATGAATGGTATGGGGTTCTTTATTAAATTGATGGGATGTAGCACAGACAGCAATATAGTCTTCTGTGCTATATTTTTTATGAGAATAGTTTTCTTTTGGATAATTTCCTTCGACAATAGCCATACTGATTTGTCCATGGTCAAGTAATTCGAGCAGTTTAGATGTGTTGCCATAGTGAAGGTGGATGTTGATTTCTGGATGATTTTGAATAAAGTTTGCCAATTTATCTACAATCGCATATTCACCGATGGTCATAGTTACTCCAATGGAGAGAGTTTCAATGTTGGATGTAATATTGTTGAGTTCATTCATTAAAGCTTGTTCATTATTCTTCATTGTTAATAAGTGTTTATATAGTATTTGACCAGATGGAGTTAGACTTAATTCTTTATTCTTATAATTGAATAGGATTGTATTGTATTGTTTTTCTAAAAAATGAATATGTTGCGATACAGCAGGCTGTGTGATATTTAATTGTTTGGCAGCTGTTGTAAAATTTAATGTTTTGCATACAGTAAGAAATGTTTCAGTTCGATAATCTAGCATATGTACCTCTAATGATAAGAAAATATTATTATTCGATAGAATTATATAATTTTACCTTATTGTTGTATAGTGATAAAATTCTCTTCATGGAGGGATTATTGAATGAATTTTATAAATAAATATGGAAAAGGCATTTTGATTTGTCTTTTGATTGCCATTCCATCATGGATCATCGGAAAAATGTTTCCGGTCATTGGTGGAGCTGTCATCGCAATTCTTGCAGGTATGATCATTGCGATGTTTTGGAGTGATAAACAAAATGCAGAAGCTGGTATTAAATGGTCTTCTAAAGTGATTTTACAAACAGCGGTTGTATTGCTTGGTTTCGGAATGAATTTAGGTGTTATTTTTGAGACAGGGAAACAGTCTTTACCTATCATTGTTTGTACGATTACTATTTCACTTGTACTTGCGTGGATTATGAAGAAGGTTTTAAAAGTACCTACAAATACATCAATACTTGTCGGTGTTGGATCATCTATTTGTGGTGGTTCTGCCATTGCGGCAACAGCCCCTGTGATTGATGCGGATGATGATGAGATTGCCCAATCCATTGCGGTTATTTTCTTTTTTAATGTATTGGCAGCTATTTTCTTTCCTATCTTAGGGAAGGCTTTGGGTTTTGATACCATGCATGGCGATGCGTTTGGTATTTTTGCAGGAACGGCCATTAATGATACATCAAGTGTAACAGCTGCTGCGTCGACTTGGGATAGTATGTTTAATCTTGGTAGTGCCACATTAAATAAGGCAGTAACTGTAAAGTTGACAAGAACTTTAGCGATTATTCCAATTACACTAGGACTATCTTTTATTCGTGCAAAAAAAGAAAGACAAGCATCAAACTTTAGTTTGAAACGTGCCTTTCCAATGTTTATACTTTATTTTATTTTGGCGGCTATTTTTACAACGATTTGTGTAAATGTTGGAGTAGACTCTAATGTATTTGCACCACTTAAAGAATTATCTAAGTTTTTGATCATTGTGGCTATGGCGGCCATTGGACTTAACAGCAATGTAATCCAGTTGATCAAAACGGGTGGTAAGCCGATTGCGGTTGGTGCAATCTGTTGGTGTGGTATCACAATTGTAAGTCTTATCATGCAGTATATAATGCATATTTGGTAAAAATTCATAACTTGAGAAAAATTGTATGTAATGATACAATAAGGCTCGTTTGCGAAAGGGGTTATGACAATATGCAAAATGAAGTAGAAAAAATGGATATGAACGCAATGGCACACCTTATTTTAAAGGCAGTTGCACTTGCGATGGGAATTGGAGTTGCCGTTCTTTCTGTACTGAATCAAATTGATATCCGTTCCGAATTCGGAATGTTAGGAATAGGACTTGCTTGCCTGGCAATGGATTCAATTATAAAGAAAGAGTATCAATAAATTTTCGTGTGGCAATATTGGTTGCACGACTTGCATCCTGGACAAGAAGAATATCTCGTTCAGGATTTTTTATATTTGTTTGAATTTCAAAAATATCAGAATCCTTAGAAATTAATTCTTTAGGATAGAATCCAATGCCAAGGTTGTGTTTGACTAATGGAAGTATTTGATCGGCAGTAGCCACTTCTAAATCGGTATGAAAAGGGATTTGGTGATTTAAAAATAAGTTTGAATAATAGATATATGTACTTGTATTTTTGCTTAAGGTGATAAATGGATAATACGAGATTTGTTGAATGTCTAGAATCTGGTTGTTTAAGCTTTCATATTCTTTTCCACCAATCAAGACTTCTTCAAAGGAATAGAGTGAAGTTGCACGTAATGGCTTTTTAATATTGATTGGACTTGTGACAATCGCAATATCGACAATACCTTTTTCTAAGGCATCAACAGCTTGAATAGAGGAGTGGTTGGATAATTTGATTTTGACTTGTGGATAGGCTTTGTGGAATTGTTCAAGTTTGGACAATAAAAAGATATTTAGAGCCGTTTCACTTACACCAATTGATATATGTCCATGTTCTAAGGTTTTATTTGAAAGGATTTCACTTTCTCCTTGGTAAAGTTGTTCAATGGCTATCGCAACATGTTCATAGAGTTGTTCACCTTCGGGGGTTAGGGTAATACCGGAATGAGAGCGTACTAAAAGCTTACATCCAAATTCACTTTCTATGTTGTTCATGGTTCTTGAGATGTTGGGTTGGTTGTTATGTAGGATTTGAGCGGCTTTTGAAAAGCTTTTATATTTAGCCACATAGTAAAAGATGCGGTAATAGTCTAGTGTCATGTTATAACCTCCATATAATTTTTGTATAATATATATTTAAAATATACATTTCACATATTTTCTTGGAGTTAGTATAATATTTTTAGTCTGAATAGGCAAGCCATCAAAACAGATACAAAAAGTGTGTTAAAGGAAGACCTCTTGTATCTGTTTGCCGAAAGGATTAGAAAAGAAGTGAGAATCATGCCAACAATTTTTCCTCGGGAAGAAAAGGCAGAGGCTTTGTTTGATAAAATTGTCAAGGATCCTAGAGCCTGTAAACGATTAATGGATGCCTTTTATGAAGGTGTTGCCTGTGATGAGGATTCAAGCGTAGAAGAAGAAAGGGTACTTGTGGATAAACAAGTATTTACCAATGCACTATTTACTGCATATAAAAATAAAGATCTGTCGGCATTTTTAATGGCTGTATGCGGCAACAGTATGTTTGATTTATTAAGAAATGCATTTTTGATTCCATTGCGATTTAACGATAAGGGAAAAGAGAATCCGATTCTTTTAAGTGATGAGGATGGAAATATTATAGAAAGTGATATTCATATTTCTGAATCAAAGAGGCATATGTTTACAAAGCTTGTAGAAAAAAATCGATACTTAGCGTATGGCTTTTTAGAACAGCATAGTTTTAAAGAGGACATGTCCATTCAAACTATTCAAAATGAATCGCATTTAGGTATCTTGGTTGTCCAAGAAATGCCTGAAGAGCTTCATGAAAAGTTAAGTGATGCACAAATTTATTCTGGCTTATGGGATTCTATGATGAAGCTTGAAGATTTGTTGTATAATGCATTCTTCTATTGTGGTGATTTTAAAGGAAAGTATTGTGTTGGTGTATTCTTGCCATTTACACATTTCGAACATAATTTAGAAAAGAATATTGAAGTTTCAAATAGTATTTTATATGAATGTATACAAAAAATGCTGAACGATTAAGTTCAGCGTTTTTATGTACAATATCGAAATGAGGGATCGGTTAAGATACGGGCAAATATAAGTCCCATTGGAAGAGCTAAAACAATCAATAAAGATTGAATGAGCCAGTTAGCTCCAATATACATGGTGGATGTGAGTTCGAGATTATAGATAGCTCGATACATATATAGGCCTGGGACCATAATCACAATGGATGGTACGGTTATCGCAATTCTAGGATATCCTGTATTTCCTTTGATCATGGAGGCAAGTAGTCCGGCTGCTAATGCGCCAATAAAGGCTGCGGCTGCAGCAGGTAAAGATAAATCGACAAGTGTTAGTCGTAATGTGTTTGCGATGGCTCCAATGCATCCGGCACTGGCGGCTATTTTTTTTGAACTATTAAACATAATGGAGAATCCAAAGACACCTCCAAAACTGGTTAATAGTCTTAAAAGTAACTTAGTTGATGTTGGAATGTGTAATTTTACAAAATCAACGGGTTGAAGATGTAAGACTAAAGCACAGATCCATGCAGTAAGTGTGGCAGCTAAAATAATAATAATGGCATAGGCTAGTCTTTCTAGACCGGATCGTAAATCTAATTTAGCTAAGTCAATACCGCTTGTGATGAAGGGAAAGCCTGGAATAATGAAAAGCATAGAGCAGATGTATCCAGCTTCGTGTTGTGTGGATATGCCAAAATAGGTTTCTAAAAAATTAAATAATAAGGCATATACAAGACAGGCCAAAGAAACACTGGCAGCGACATTTAAAAATAGGGTGTAATTATGTTTGATGAGTTTCATTCGAAGTGCATTGCCAAGTCCTGCCCCCACAAAGGCACAAAGCATTTCAATGGGGCCTCCACCAAGTAGAAAGGTAAAACAGCTACAGGCAAGGGCTGCAGCTAATCCTAGAATAATGGGGGAGTAACTAGAGTGAATGCTTTCGATTTGGTCTAATTGATTGTGAATTTCATTGCATGTGCATGTTTTACATTCATCTTTAAAGTGATAGACAAAGTCTTCCATGCGAGCAAGTTTAGATGTGTTAACACTTGTATTATGCAAAGACAAGGATTGTGCGTGAGACTCAATTCCATCAATGCATGTGTAGGAAATATTTGTAAGTCCAATGTCGGCAATACATGTAATATTTAATTCACTAGCAATGGTGTTCATTGAACTTCTTACTCGCCAGGCACCTGTACCACAGGCTAAAAGCATCAATCCAATTCTTCCTATAATGGAGGATTTTTCTGTAAGACTTGCATTTTCAATCTTAACTTTTGAATCTTTGTTCGTATATTCGTGCCACGGAATTTCCATATGGTTGTTCATAAGATCATCTCCTATATCATTTATATATAATACGCATAGTATAAATATATATTCGATATTTAATTCCATGAATAGTATAGTCAACTAAAAAAAGAAGTCAAATTAATCGACTTCTTTATGAATCCATGTCATTAATACTTTAACAATATATGCTTTTTGTTTGGGGCCTAGTGGCTGATTGGATTTGATCTTATGCCATTTATATAAACATTGTCTGCAACAACAGCCAGTAGCATGTTGAGCAATGAATACAGGGTGTCCTTTGAAAGGTGTTTGTTTCCCATCGTTGGGGATATAGGCTGGAGCTAATCTTTTTTCGACAAAATCTATGGCATGTTTTTCGATGGTGTCTATTCCTTTGGCTTGTATATACTCCTTATCTTTTTGTTTCAGATGAAAGCTGCTTCTAAATTTGGAGTGGGATAAGCGATTAAAAAGTTGTTCAAACCATTCGGATTCTGTCATAGTTTCTCCTTACATATATAATAAAAAAAACCAGCTAAGCTGGTTTTATAATCAAGTGGCGCCTGAAACAAGACTCGAACTTGTGACCTGCCGGTTAACAGCCGGATGCTCTACCGACTGAGCTATTCAGGCATTTGTTTTTCACTTGACTGCCTGTATATAATACCAAAAGATGTTGTGTTATGCAAGTACTTTTTATAAAATTATGATATATTATTTTTTAAATGGAGGGATGTACTATGTTAGATGCGATTGTAATGGATATGGATGGTACCTTATTGGATCCAAATAATAAAATTTTACCGGAAACGAAGGCGGCATTGATTGCTTGTCAAAAGCAGGGAACAAAGCTTGTGCTTGCGAGTGGTAGAAGTTATACAAGATTACTTTCATATGCTAAAGAATTAGAGATGGATGTATATGGTGGCTATTTGTTAGAGGTAGACGGTATTGCATATTATGATGTTCAAAAGGATGAGCGTCATGTTTTAAAACAGATGTATAAGGAAGATGTTGAACCTGTTTTTGCGTATTTGATGCATAAAAATTGTGAGACAATGGCTGTATTTAATGATGGATTATTTGATTATATTCCAGATCATATAATGGAAAAGAAAAAAATATTAAGAAATTCAAAAGAATATCCAGAGGATTTTCCTTGGACGGGTGGTCCTTGGTCTTGGCTTGCAGATATGCGTGATGGATATCCTAAGATTACGTATATTAAGGATCTTAGTGAAATTCAATATCCTGTAAATAAGATTCAGACAATTGAGGATGAAGAGGTAACTACACAGTTGGCTTTGGATATTAAAAATGAATTTAAAGATCAATATGAAGTGTTCCGTACTTGTCCTAGAGAATTAGAGATTTTGCCTAAGGGATATAGTAAGGGAGCTACTTTAGTTCGCATGATGGATATGTTTGGTTGGGATAAGGATAAAGTCTTCACATTTGGTGATGGTGAAAATGATGTGAGTATGTTTGGTGTTGTAACTCATAGTTTTGCGATGGGCCAGGCTATGGATTATGTAAAAGAAAAAGCAGCTCATGTGACCAAGTCCAATGTAGAACAGGGTATTGTAGCTGCTTTAAAGGATTTTAATATTTTGTGATATAGCTAACGACAAGCTTCATTGTGTTTTCTACACCATCATAGTGTGTTCTTTCCATTCCGTGGCTAGCATGAACACCAGGGCCAATCAAGGCTCCTTTGATGTCGTTACCACCGCGTAATGCGGCACTGACATCTGAACCGTATTGTGGGTAGATATCAACGGCATAATTAAGCTTGTTTTCTTTTGATAGTTCAACTAGACGAGTAATCATTTCGTAGTCGTATGGTCCGCTTGAATCTTTTGCACAGATTGAAACGTCTTGTTCCGTACAAGCAAGATCTGTACCGATGCATCCCATATCTACGGCTAATAATTCTTCGACTTCTTCTGGAAGACAACTTGCTCCATGACCAACTTCTTCATATGTACTGAACATAATGACTAAGTCTCTTTGAGGTGTGACGTTGTTGTCTTTTAAGTATTTTAGTACGCCCATTAAAGCTGTAGCTGAAATTTTATCGTCTAAGAATCTAGATTTAATGAATCCGCTTTCTGTGATTTGTGTTTTTGTGTCAATACAAATAAAGTCTCCGTTGCAGATACCTAATTTTTCAACATCTGCTTTTGAGTGTACAACTTCGTCGATACGAACTTCCATTGTATCTTCTTTTCTTTCTAATGTTGAAGCATCTGGATATACGTGTACGCTTGGTGAACAAGAAAGAATTGTTCCTGTATATACCTTTCCATCACGAGTATAGATCTTACAATATTCTCCGTCTAATGTTGGTAAGCATGGGCCTCCGACTTTAGTAATGGCAAGTTTTCCGTTGTCTTTGATGGAACGAACCATAAGTCCTAATGTATCTAGGTGAGCACTCAATCCTAATGTGTGTTCAGAATCTTTTCCGTCTACATAGATCAATAAATTTCCTTTTTGGTTACGACCTGTTGTGTAGCCTAATTTTTTAGCTTCTTCGTCCATGAAATCGATGGCTCTTTTTGTGTAGCCTGTTGGTGAATCAATATTCAAAATTTGTTTGGCGATGTCACAGACATATTCTTTATCAAATGGTTGCATATTTTAAAACTCCTCCTGTATGTATTATACGCTTTTATACAAATTCAAGACAATGTATTCATCCTTTTTTTGAAAATTGTGATATTGTACTAGAAAAGGAGGCTAATTGTATGGAATTAAATGTAAGAGAAGAAAAATTAAGGAATTTATTTAAACAGTTTCAAGTGGAACATAATGAGAATTGTGAGACAGTATTTATTGATAATAATGATGAACATTTAGAAAACTATTTAAATGAACCAAATACGGTATATTTACATATGGTGGATTATGAAGTAAGACATCTTGATTTGAGTAAAGTAAATACAATATTTGTGAATAAAGAGTATGCGAGTAAATTAGAAAATGGAATTCAGGATGAACAAAGACTTCTGGAATTATTGTTAAATAAATATCCAAATCTTAGAGTTGTATTAATTACCGATAAAAAAGGTGCTTATTATAAAGATAAAGACATGATGATTTACCAGAAAGAATTGGTCTCTAATTTTGATAAAGACTTATTCTTAGTTAAATATATGGCTTCAGAATTAAAGGGGAATTCAGAAATGACATCTTTATATCGAGGTGTAAATCAGTAAGTTGATATTTATCATCTTTCTCGTTATAATACAAATACAGAAAAGACTACTAGATATGGTGGTCACTCTGGATTAGGTAGAAGCGCTAATCCCGTTGTGAGTGGGTGGTTAGCGCTTTTTGTTTTCTTCATGAATAATAATGATAACTCGTATGAGTTGTACAATAGCTATTAAAACAATAGTTATATCAATATTAACTTGAATTTGCATACGCCTATTCCTCCATCCCGGGGATCGAAAGTCTCAAGGATTTATCCAGAGGAAACCACCTGCCATATCTAGTAGCAATATCTATTCTAAAGGTCCAATCTGAAAAAGACATTAACTCTCAAAACTTCTTGAAAAAAATTAAAATTAACCTATGAAGATGTCGAATAATGTCTTTTGCGGTGCAAAGGTGAAATATGACTTACACATATAAAATCTACTTTATATAAAGTGTATGCTGAGAGCATACACTTTTGTTTTTATATAGAAATATATAGGAAACGGCTTACATAAGTGGTATAATGCATATAACATAATTACTTTATGGAGGGCGTTACAATGGATAATAAGTATGTATTAGGTTTAGACATAGGAATTAGTAGCTGCGGGTATGGAATTATAGATCTTGAAACAGGTAAATTTGTAGACTATGGAGTGCGTTTGTTTAAAGAAGGCACAGCAGAAGATAATGGGAAACGTAGAGACGCTAGAAGTCGTAGACGTTTGACTTCAAGACGTCATACTCGAGTTATGGACATGCAAAAATTGTTGAAGGAAAACGGTATAATGTCAAATGACTATCATCCTTTGCAGAATGTATATGAATTGCGTTGTAAAGGTTTAAGTGAAAAACTAACAAATGATGAATTAACGGCAGCTATTTTACATATAACAAAACATAGAGGTAGTGTTATTGAAACTGTAGAAGAAGATGCAAAAAAGAGTGACGACGAATTGAGTTTAAAGGCTACTTTGCAACATAATGAGCAGTTAATTAAACAAGGAAAATTTATTTGCCAAATTCAATTGGATAATTTAAATGATAAGAATCATATTCGTGGGCATGAAAATAATTTTTCTACAAAGGATTATGTAAACGAATTGAATGAGATATTACATCATCAAGAATTGGATGAACAATTTATTAATAAGATTATTGATATAGTTGCGCGTAGAAGAGCTTATTATGAGGGGCCTGGAAGTGAAAAATCACCGACACCATATGGACGATTTATAGAAGTTGATGGGCAAATTAAAGAAATAGATTTGATTGAAAAAATGCGTGGGAAATGTAGCGTATTTCCAGATGAACTAAGAGCTCCTAAAATGGCGGTAACAGCAGACTTGTTTAATTTCTTAAATGATATGAATAATTTAACAGTAGATGGTAATAAGTTATGTCCAGAGGAGAAGAAGGGAATTTTAACTATAGTTAGTCAGAAAGGGAATATTACTTTACGTCAATTGGCAAAAGAATTAAATGTGGATGAAGTTGATATTAAAGGCTATCGTATAGACAAAAATCAGAAGGCTATTTTTACTGAGTTCAAGGGATATAAGAAAATTAAATCAATTTTAGAAAAAGAAGGATATTCAATTTCATTAAATGATTATGAAATGCTAGATAGAATTATTGAAATTCTTACGAATAAAAAGGGTATACAAGAAAGAAAAGATTACTTGTATCATTTGGAGTATAGACTTTCTGATTCAGTGGTAGATACTTTAGCAAATACAACAGGAATAACAGGCTATCATTCATTATCTTTTAAAGCATTGAAATTATTAAATAAAGAATTGTTTGAATCTGAAATGAATCAAATGCAGCTGTTACATGAATTGAAGTTGTTTGACAAGAATCGTGTTTCTCATAAAGGAAAAAAGAACATTGAATCAGACCCAGAAGCTATTTTATCTCCAGTGGCAAAAAGAGCGCAGAATGAAACTTTTAAAGTTGTAAATGCATTGAGAAAGAAATATGGAGAATTCGATTCCATTGTTGTTGAGATGACTCGTGATAAGAATTCAGATGAAAAGAAAAAGAGAATTAGTAACTACCAAAAAAATCGAGAGAATGGATCTAAAGAAATGGATAAACTTTTGAATGAAAAGGGGTATGATCCAACAAAAATTAATGGAAAAACAAGAATGAAAATTAGTTTATATTTGCAACAAGGAGACAAGAGTGCATATACTTTTGAACCTTTAGATTTAAATCGAGTCATTAAAGATTCAAAGTATACTGAAATTGATCATATTATCCCAATCTCTATATCATTAGATGATTCTCAAAATAATAAAGTTTTAGCATTACATTCAGAAAATCAAGTGAAAGGTAATTTGACTCCTTTTATGGCATATGCAGCTAATAAATTTAATGGAATGGGATGTAGTTATTCAGAATTTAAGACAAATGTTCTTTCTAATAAAGAAATTCCATACAAAAAGAAATTAAATTTATTAAATGAAGAAAATATTACAAAAGAAGAGGTGGCTAAAAAATTTATTAATAGAAATCTAGTGGACACAAGTTACGCTTGTCGAGTTGTACTAAATACACTGTCAGATTATTTTAAAGATAATGAGATTGATACAAAAGTTCATACAATAAACGGTAGAGTTACGGATTTATTCAGAAAGAAGATTCATTTGGAAAAAGATCGTGATGAAAACTATTTGCACCATGCAGTGGATGCATTAATTGTAGCTTCTGTTAAAAAAATGAATTTGTTGAATGGATATCTTCTTAAACAAGAACATGATTTTAATAATCTATATAATGAAGAAACGGGAGAAATCATTACGATTCCTGATGATAAGGTATTCTATGATGAAAGATATATTCAGTATATTGTGAACTTGAAAACATTGTTCGAAGAAAGCAGTAAGTATTATGATCATGTAATAGAGAAAGAGAATATGTGCTTTAATCCAATTAAAATTTCTCACAAGGTGAATACAAAACCAAATCGTCAGATTGCAGATGAAACTATCTATAGTACAAGAAACGTAGATGGAACGGATTATTTGATTGAAAAAATCCCTAATATTTATGATCCAAAAGACAAGAAATGTATTCGCTTAATTCAAGATATCTTAAATGGAGAAGATGAAAAATATTTAATGGCAAAGCATGATCCACAGACATTCGATTTAATTCGAGACATTGTAAAATATCATTATGAACAGTTTAAATCAGATTCAAAAATGTATAAAGTGACCAAGAAAAAAGGTGAAGAAATTATTACTTTAGTCGGAGAAAATCCTTTGACAAAATATAAGGAAGAAAATGGTGTTATACATAAATATTCTAAGAAGGGGAATGGTCCTGAAATTGTTTCAATGAAATATGAAAGTGAAAAATTAGGGAATCATTTAGATATTTCTTCAAACTATCAAACGAATAATAAAAAAGTTATTTTGAAACAAATCAAACCATACAGAACGGATTTCTATCAATGCGAAGATGGTAAGTTTAGATTTGTAACAATATATTTCAAAGATGTATCTTTCAATAGAACAAAAGGTACATATGTAATTGATAGAAAATGGTACGATGGTGAAAAAGAAAAGAAGAGAATTAAAAGTACAGATAAATTCCTATTTTCTATGCATAGGGATGAGCTTTTAGGTGTTGTGAAAGAGCAAGGACAACCATATTTTTACGATGTGTATGATGAGGTAGCGGATAAAAAAATACTTCACGACGGAGTAAATCCAGAAATTTTGTTGTTTGCATTAACTGGTGATGATAAAAAGAATGTGATTAATTTATATCCAATGTTTGCTTATAAGAAAAGACAACAAAAAGTAATAACTACAGCAAAAGATATAAGAAAATATGCTACAGATGTATTGGGAAATCTATACGAAGTGAAGGATAATAAGTTGAAATTGGAATTTAAATAGAGTATACTAAGGATGGTTATATTCTAGCAAAAATTTTTATGACCTAACAAAACAAGGGTTTATCCCGGATTCGGCTCTTCGGAGCCTTTTCTTTTACCCTTTTTATGGGCTATAGAGTTATATATATTGAAAAATGTGAGTATTTGAGACTGTATTTAGATAATTTGAAAGTGGAAATTAAAAATGACACTTTATTGATTCCTGTTTCAGATATTCAAATTCTAGTGATTGATAATTATCAGTCTAATTTGAGTGTACCTTTAATTAATAAATTAACAGATAATAATGTGTGTACCATCATTTGTGGAGTGGATCATTTGCCGAAAAGCTATATATTACCGATGAATGGACATTTTTCAAGTAGTGGGAATATTTCAAAACAAATTTGCTGGGATTCAAAACGTAAAGATGATTTACATGCAATGATTGTAAAAATGAAGATTTTAAATCAAATAGAAATATTGAAGGTCAATAATAAAGATTTTGAGGTGGAAAAGAAGCTGTATGAATTTGTAGATAGTGTTGTTTCTGGAGATAAAACGAACAGAGAAGGTTTAGCAGCTAAGATGTATTTTAGAGAACTTTTTGGTCATGATTTTATTCGATTTGAAGAAGATGTGATAAATGCTGGATTAAATTATGGTTATGCTATATTTAGATCTTTAATAACATCGATTATTGTAGCTAAGGGATATATCGCCAATATAGGCATTTTTCATAAAGGTAAACAGAATATGTTTAACTTAAGTGATGATATTATAGAAGTCTTTAGACCGGTAGTAGATCATTATGTTTACAACAATATGATGGATGATATTATTTTTAAACAATCTCATAGAGAAGCTTTAATACAATTGACAAACAAGAAAATTATGATTGATGGAAGAAAACAAACAGTAGCAAATGCGATTAGCTTTTATTTAGATTCTATATTTAACTATTTAGATGGTGAAGCCGATTCTATTTTGTATCCATTACCAGTAATATATGATTTATGATTTTATGCGATTAATATTATTTTTTGATTTACCCGTAGTATCCAAAGAAGATAGAAGAATTTATGCAACATTCAGAAAATATCTAATTAAAAATGGATATATTATGATGCAATATTCGGTATATTGTAAAATATTTGCGAATCGTGAAGCAGCAGTAAAACATGTAAATATTTTGCAAAGAAATGTTCCACAAAAAGGACAAATACGAATTTTATTGGTTACAGAAAAACAATATGCGAAGATTGAAATAATAGTTGGTGGTAAATCAAATCAAGAACAAGTCGTGAACAGCGATGCATTTATAAAATTATGAATTTGTTGACTATAAAAAATGGAACAAATAAATGGAATCTTCAAATGGATCATGTAAAATATATAATTTCAGATTCAAGTATGAATTATACATTGCTACAAGCAATTCGATTGTTTACTTCAAAAGATAAAAGTGAAAACAGAACAGAAAATAATATTAGTACGAAAATGTTTATAAACGAAAAAGAGATAGAAATTAAAAATAATATGTTCATAGAAATAACAGAAATGTATTCTCTTAATGAGGATAAAAAACTCACTACGAAATCATTGATGTTAAAATATTTGGAAAGTAAACTTCAAAATCAAGAGTATTTTGATACTATCAGTACAATTGATATATTGTTAAATTCATTATCAGAAGAAGTCAATGATGAATCATTGCTTAAAATTATGTTTAATGGAGCTAATTATAAACAATTGATAAAAATGTTGTCACCATATTATGAAGACGAATTACAAAAAGATGAATTTGATCTGACGAGAGATGAATTGATTTTGTTTCAATTGGATTTAGTTGAATATATTTCCAATCATAATTCAAAATATGATAATGTCTTTGTCTTTGGCAAACTAGATAATTTAAGTGATAAAATTCTTCAGAAAATCAATAAAATTGAGAATGTTAAATTGATGATTTTTACAAATTATTACAATAATTTAATGAATGTACAAAACACATCTTTATTGCAAGATAAAATAATAGATTTAGCAGACATGGAACAAATTTATTACGACCTATCACAAAAATCACTTCAAACATATACGTTACAGGAGGTAGAACAAATGACAATTGATTATTTACAACAAATATACACTCATAAAACACACGATATTTATCAAGAACTAGATCATTTTTCAATTAAATAATTAGTATTCTATTACATTCAAAAATGTGCTACCATATTTTTGAGGTTTTGTTACCATATGAATTTTTGCTAGAACAGAACAACAATTATCTTTTATCGAAGCTTCATTGCGTTTTGTTACCATATGAATTTTTGCTAGAACAGAACATGTGAAAGATCCATACAAGAATATCACACGTTTTGTTACCATATGAATTTTTGCTAGAACAGAACGATGTTAATAGGTGGAATATTTGCTAACTGGTTTTGTTACCATATGAATTTTTGCTAGAACAGAACCTAAACTTAACATTCCAATTGTCTGCACCTGTTTTGTTACCATATGAATTTTTGCTAGAACAGAACTCACCGAAGAAGAAGCAACAGAATTGTTGAGTTTTGTTACCATATGAATTTTTGCTAGAACAGAACAGGACGCTTGTAATGCATTTCATGCAACACGTTTTGTTACCATATGAATTTTTGCTAGAACAGAACTGACTGTTTCAGTCCGTTTCCGTCATGTACTGTTTTGTTACCATATGAATTTTTGCTAGAACAGAACTATTTTCTGATTTATTGAGAAACAAAGATAGTTTTGTTACCATATGAATTTTTGCTAGAACAGAACAAAAACCAGAAAACATAATAATACCGTTCAGTTTTGTTACCATATGAATTTTTGCTAGAACAGAACCAACAATATTTGCATCTAAAGGTTTTAGGTGTTTTGTTACCATATGAATTTTTGCTAGAACAGAACTTGGAGACACGAACAAGACGATCATACGATGTTTTGTTACCATATGAATTTTTGCTAGAACAGAACGATGATACCACTTACAACACTTCCAACTACGTTTTGTTACCATATGAATTTTTGCTAGAACAGAACTGCGGTATGCCTGAACAAATGTTGAACAGTGTTTTGTTACCATATGAATTTTTGCTAGAACAGAACATGGAAGTATTGTATATTGTCAATTTAATTGGTTTTGTTACCATATGAATTTTTGCTAGAACAGAACAGTCGCTTCGCATCAAGTACCGGCCGGGGAGTTTTGTTACCATATGAATTTTTGCTAGAACAGAACGTTTAACAGAACCGTCAAGACCTTTGACAGGTTTTGTTACCATATGAATTTTTGCTAGAACAGAACCGTTTGGATCATCGTATGAAGGCGATACGAGTTTTGTTACCATATGAATTTTTGCTAGAACAGAACATTTACTTACAGGATTAGTAAATGAGCATTGTTTTGTTACCATATGAATTTTTGCTAGAACAGAACGAAGCGTGAAAGCTACCTTTAAAGGTTCGAGTTTTGTTACCATATGAATTTTTGCTAGAACAGAACATTGAATTTTATACTGTAGCTTGTAACATAGTTTTGTTACCATATGAATTTTTGCTAGAACAGAACGTGGAAGTTATAATTATATGTATTGTCGAAGTTTTGTTACCATATGAATTTTTGCTAGAACAGAACTTGTGTGTAAATCTTTCCATTCTCTAGCCGGTTTTGTTACCATATGAATTTTTGCTAGAACAGAACGCGGTTGTTCATTCCTAGGTCAGTACTCAAGTTTTGTTACCATATGAATTTTTGCTAGAACAGAACATTGATCCAACAAACTTCGATAATGCACCAGTTTTGTTACCATAAAGATTTTTGCTAGAATATCGTTTATTTCTCTTGTGTGACATTGACTACCGCATACTCACATATACCCTCTGTTCTCATTGTAAAACCTCAACCAACAAGGCCTGAGCTAATGATTTTTGTTTGTGTAGTCTTTTCTGCCGATTAGAGTTATGTTGTTTAAATGTACTTCTTGATCATTTAGAATGATAATATTGTTTTTAGTGATTTTGTGATTGAGTTTATTTCTTGTGAATTTTGTTTTGCTTTTATGATTGCCATATACAAAATAAACAGGGGATACTTTAGTAAGTCTTCCAATTTGTTTAAATAGGATTTCCATATCTTCTTTTGATGTGGATTCATCCACGAAGTCTTTGCTAAGTAGATAGAAATTTGGCTTTACTTTTAATAATGTATTTGTGATTTCTTTTGTTGTTGTGATGTTGTAGGTGGACATATTCACAGAACCAAAAGTTACGATGTGGATATGATAGCTGATACTATTATGCAGAATATTGGTTTTCTTTTCTTGAATACGATTAATAATACAAATTATGTATAGCTCACATAGCTTTATATGTACGCATATTTCAACAATTTAATAGTAATGCGATACAGATAGGGTATCGTATTTTTTTGCTTAATTTGTTCTTTAAAAGCTTGTTTAAGAGTAAACATAAAAATACTTCTAGAATGAGAATTCCCGTTTGAAGATAGATTATACTATCGCTTCCTCTTTGTTTTATCTTACAGCATTGTTAGAAAGATTTCCTGGCTTATGCAGTATAATAAAGTGGGTGAGACTATGTATAAAATAATGATTGTAGAAGATGATGAACTCATCTCAAAAAAGTTAGAATCGTTTCTTAAATCTTGGAACTATGATGTTAATCGAGTTGTTGATTTTTATAATGTGATGGATGTATTTCAATCTTTCAATCCAGACTTAGTATTAATGGATATAACACTGCCTTATTTGAATGGATATTTGTGGACGGAAAAGATTCGTGAAGGATCCAAAGTTCCAATTATTTTTATTTCAAGTGCTACAGACAATATGAGTATTGTGATGGCTATCTCTAAGGGTGCGGATGATTTTGTATGCAAACCATTTGATTTAAATGTTCTAGCTGCTAAAATTACGGCAATCTTAAGGCGTAGCTATGACTTTGTATCCAATCATAATATCCTTGAATATCAAGGTGTACGCTTTAATTTAGATGATAATACGGTATGTTTTCAATCTTCTCAAATTGAACTGAGTAAGAATGAGGCTAAGATCCTACGTTTACTTATGGAAAAGAAGGGGACGATTGTATCTCGAGATAGTTTAATGGAATATTTGTGGAAGACGGACTTTTATGTGGATGAAAATGCACTAAGTGTGAATGTGAATCGTTTGCGTAAAAAGTTAGAGAGTATTGGCATTGTGGATTTTATTCAAACAAAAAAAGGATTGGGATATAAGATATGAAGTTGTTTAGTCATTATTTAAAAGATCGACGTTTGTTTATAGTTATATATACTTTTAGTCTTTTTACATGTTATGTTGTATTTAAACTCTATAATTTAGAACTTGAAGCTTTTACATATGCCTTTATGATTTTATGTGTATTGTTGGTGGTTTGTTTCTTTTGGGATTACTACAAATATTATAAGAAACACCAAACCTTAGTAACACTTCAATCCAATAGTAATGTTTCTTTGTCTTGTGATCTTCGAGATTTTTCATTGATGGGAGAAGATTATCATAAAATCTTAGTGGCTATGAAAGACAATCATGATGAGTATGTTATTTCTTCAGAAAACAAAATGCATGATCTAGAAGATTATTTTACGATGTGGGTACATCAGGCTAAGCTTCCCATTGCCGCTATGAAATTACTACTTGAAGATGAGGAATTGAGTCGTAATGAAATTAAGTTACAACTCTTACGTATGGATCAATATACAGATATGGTTTTAGCCTATTTACGCTTACATAGTACGCATACTGATTTCTTATTTAAAGAATTGGAGTTGGATGATTTGATTCGACAATCGATTCGTCGCTTTTCTACAGAATTTATTCGTAAACACATTCAGTTGAGTTTTAAAGAAACCGGGGATGTTATTTTGAGTGATGAAAAGTGGCTTGTGTTTGTGTTGGAACAAATTCTTTCGAATAGTCTTAAATATACCAATGAAAATGGTTTGATATCTATATATATGAAGTCTAAACATGTTTTAGTTATTGAAGATACGGGTATTGGTATTAGTGCAAGTGATCTAAGTCGTGTGTTTGAAAAAGGATATACAGGTATAAATGGACGTAGTGATAAAACGGCAAGTGGTTTAGGTCTATATTTATGTAAAAATATTTTAGATATGCTGAATCATAAAATAACGATTGAATCTAATGTAGGTAAGGGCACTCGAGTGATATTAGACCTTACGCATTTTGAAGGAAGAATTGAGTAATCTTACAATCTTGTAAGAATAGTGTTAGCTGAATCGATGGCTGCATTTTTGAATTCTTTGTAGAATTTTGGTGTACATGGAGGTAATGAATATGGCATTATTGGAAGTAAAAAATTTAAAAAAAGTATATACAACAAGATTTACACAGAATCAAGTACAGGCATTGACCAACGTAAACTTTAGTGTGAATAAAGGCGAATATGTCGCTATTATGGGTGAGTCTGGATCTGGTAAGACAACACTATTAAATATCTTGGCAGCTTTAGATAAACCAACAAGTGGACAAGTCTTATTACATGGTAAAGATATTACGCATATTTCAGAAAAAGAAATTGCGAACTTTCGAAGAGAACACTTGGGCTTTGTATTCCAAGATTTTAACTTATTAGATAATTTTAATAATCGCGATAATATTTTCTTGCCTTTGGTTTTAAGTAAGAAAAAATATCCAGAAATGAAAAAAAGATTGGATCCTATCGCAAAACAATTAGGGATTGAGGGTATTTTAGATAAGTTTCCATATGAAATTAGTGGTGGACAAAAGCAGCGTGTAGCTGTAGCTCGTGCTATCATCACAAATCCAGATCTAATCTTGGCCGATGAGCCAACGGGAGCTTTGGATTCAAAGAGTACAGAGGAACTTTTACATTTATTTGGAACAATCAATGCGAATCAACAAACAATCGTAATGGTTACTCATTCGACAAAGGCAGCAAGTCACGCTTCTCGCGTTCTGTTTATTAAGGATGGAATAATTTTCCATGAAATTTATAAGGGAAATAAGAATTTAGATCAGATGTACCAATGTATTAGTGATACGTTGACATTATTAGCTACAGGTGGTGTGCATCATGAGTAGAGCTTTCTATTTAAATTTAGCTGTAGATAATTTGAAGAAGAATGCGCGTACCATCATTCCTTATATATTAACGAGTGTCTTAACGACAATGATGTTGTATATGGTTGTTTCTTTGGCAAATAATCCACATTTAAATGAAATTGTAGGAGGAGCATCTATAAAGCAGTTATTAGGTTTTGGCACTGTGATTATTGAAATCTTTGCGTTTATTTTCTTGTTCTATACACATAGTTTCTTGATTAAAAGAAGACAAAAAGAATTCGCATTATTCTCTATATTGGGAATGGAAAAGAAACACTTAGCTCGAGTTTTGTTTTATGAAACATTAATAACTCTACTTGTTTCATTAATTTTAGGAATTGGATTAGGTGTTTTACTGGATAAAGCGATGTTTTTGGTTATCGCAAAAATGATTGGTGCAGATATTATACTCGGCTTCTACTTTTCTTTTATAGGTATGAGACAATGTGTTCTTGTGATTGGATTGATTTATGTATTGATCTATTTCTATTCTATGATTCGTATTCATATTTCAAGTCCGATTGAATTGCTTCATTCCGATCATATGGGTGAAAAAGAGCCTAAGGCCAAATGGTTTCTTTCCATTATTGGTATTCTTTGTCTAGGTATTGGATACTATTTATCAATTACTACTAAAAATCCTTTAAGCGCACTCTACGTCTTTTTTGTGGCTGTAGTACTTGTCATTATTGGAACGTATTTATTATTTACATCGATTTCGGTCACTTTCTTAAAATTAATGAAGAAAAACAAGAATTACTATTATAAGACGAATCACTTTATTAGTATTTCTGGCATGATGTATCGTATGAAACAAAATGCCGTAGGACTTGCGAATATTTGTATTCTTTCAACAATGGTTTTAGTCATGTTGTCGTCAACCCTTAGCATGTGGTCAAGTATTGATCGTGTTGTGGATTCACAATATCCAAGAGATTTTATTGGAACAGGATATGGGGAAGCTGCCAATATTGATTTTGATGAAATGAGTGAAGAATTGATTCGTATGGGCATTGTTCCAAAGAATCTTCTTGCGTATAAAGAGTTGGGTTATGCAGGATATTTAAAGAATGGCACTTTGATTACAGATTATCGTGATGAGGGAATTAATGCCGTAAATGAAATTCAAGAATTTTATTGTCTTCCATTAAAAGATATTCAAGATTATGAAAATATTAAGGGTTCTTTAAAGCCAAATGAAATCTATGTGTATTCCAATGTAGAAAAGGCTAAAGCGAAAACTTTATCTTTATTTGGAAAAGAATATGTTGTGAAGAAACAATTAGACCACTTGAAGATGGATGAAAGAAATCCCAATGTGACAGAGCATTATTATATTATTGTGGATTCAGAAAAGACTTTAGAAACGATGCAAGAAGATCAGACAAATGTGTATGGCGACGACGCGAGTACAATATATGCTAGTTATTCATTTGATTGTGATGCGAATGATCGTAGGGTTATTGAAAAATTAACTCAAAATGGAAATATAAATAATTTTATTTGGACAAATAAATCGGATCAGAAACAAGGTTTGATTGAATTATATGCAGGCATCTTATTTATTGGAATCTTCTTAAGCTTCTTATTTATCATGGCAACCATTCTGATTATGTACTACAAACAGATTACTGAAGGCTATGAAGATAAGGATCGTTTTGAAATTATGCAAAAAGTAGGTCTAGAACAAAGTGATGTAAAGAAGGCTATTCATTCACAAGTACTGACGGTATTCTTTATGCCATTACTTGTTGCAGGACTTCATGTTTGTTTTGCGTATCCAATGATTGAAAAGTTACTTCATTTGTTGTTTGTGAGCGATTCATGGCTTTATGTTCGAACAACATCTATGTGTTTTGTGGCTTTTGCCCTAGTCTACATTGTGATTTATGTATTAACTTCAAAAGTCTATTATGGAATTGTAAAAAGAAATGCTTAATTGGATATTGGGATTTATCTTGATTGGATTATGTATCTATATTTATTATGTAAATCATCATGGAATTTAGTACTCGAATAGAGTACTATTTTTTTTAGGTGATATATATGTTTATAAATGGATTTGACATCTTGTGGGATGAAATTGATGATTATGTGGCCGATATTAAAAGTATTCGAAGTATTGATCAATTCATGTTTAATAAGCCGGTCACTTTCTTTTGTGGAGAAAACGGAAGTGGTAAATCCACTTTATTAGAGGCTCTTGCGATTAAAAATGGATTGAATCCAGAAGGTGGAACAAGAAACTATAATTTTTCTACGTATGATTCGTATTCTAGATTGCATGAACATATGCGTTTGTGGCGTTCTAGAAAACCGGATTGGATGTATTTCTTGCGTGCAGAAAGCTTCTATAATGTCGCGACAAAAGAAATGGAGTATAGTGGTGTTTTGTCTGAAAGATATCATGATCAATCGCATGGTCAAAGTTTCTTTTCTGTATTGATGAAACAAACGAATAAAAATGGACTTTACTTTTTGGATGAACCGGAAGCGGCTTTATCTTGTCAGAATCAATTGGCATTATTATACTTGATTGAGGAATGTGTGAAACAAAATTGTCAATTTATCATTGCGACACATTCACCTATATTATTGGGTTTTCCCAATGCACAAATCTTATCATTTGATGAAGATAGGGTAGAAGAAGTGGATTATAAATCTACGTCTAGCTATCAAACAATGAAATTATTTTTGGATCGGTATGATTATTTTGTGAAAGATATTCAAGAGAATAATGATGGAGGGGTATTGTGATTAAATTAATTGCGATTGGTAAGAATAAAGATAAAGCTTTACAGTCTTTAGAGAAAGAATATATGAAGCGTTTGTCGGCATTTTGTAAGTTTAGCGAAATCGAAGTCAAGGATGAAGCAAATGAACATGTTTCTAGAGAAGCTGAAGTCTTATTGGTGAAAGAAAAAGAGGGAAATCGTGTTCTAGAAAAATTATCAGATCAAGATTTTGTGGTATTGCTTGATCTTCATGGAAAGATGATTGATTCTGAGTCGTTTGCGAAAAATTTGGATATGTGGCAAATGAAGTATTCAAATATTGTCTTTGTGATTGCGGGAAGTCTTGGACCAAGTGAAAAATTAGTTTCTAGAGCGAATTATCGTTGGAAATTATCGGATCTAACTTTTACGCATTTAATGACCCGTGTCTTGATGTTGGAACAGATTTATCGTGGTTTTATGATCAATAATGGTCGTAATTACCACAAGTAAGTGATGTAAGCGCTTTTTGTGAAATATTTTACTTGTGAAAAACTAGTCAATCAATTTATGTAGTGATATAATGGATGTGCAAAAATGACAGTAGGAGGAATATACATGACAAAGAGAACTGTTAAAGACCTTGATGTAGCTGGAAAAAAGGTCATCGTACGTTGTGATTTTAACGTGCCAAGAAAAGATGGTGTTATCACTGATGATAACCGTATCGTAATGGCTTTACCTACAATTAAATATTTAGTAGAAAACAAAGCTAGAGTTATTTTGATGTCTCACTTAGGAAAAGTTAAGACTGAAGAAGACAAAGCTAAAAACAACTTGGAATGCGTAGCCGTGCGTTTACAAGAATTGTTACCAGATGTAAAAGTAACTTTCTGCCCAGTAACTCGTGGTGAAGAATTAGAAAACGCTGTAAATGCATTAGCTGATGGTGAAATCGTATTAATGCAAAATACTCGTTATGAAAAAGGCGAAAGTAAAAACGATCCTGAATTAGGTGCATATTGGGCTAGTTTAGGTGAAGTATTCGTTGAAGATGCATTCGGATCTGTTCACCGTGCTCACGCTTCTACTGTAGGTATCCCTACAAACATTAAAGAAAACGGATTAGGATTCTTAGTTGAAAAAGAAGTTACAATGTTAGGAAAAGCTGTTGATGAACCAGCTCACCCATTTGTAGCCATCATTGGTGGATCTAAAGTATCTAGTAAGATCGATGTTGTTGACAACTTATTGAAAAAAGCTGACAAAGTTATCATCGGTGGTGGAATGGCTTATACATTCTCTAAAGCTGTTGGTGGTTCAATCGGTACTTCATTAGTTGAAGATGACAAATTGGATTTGGCAAAAGAATATTTAGAAAAAGCTGGAGACAAATTAGTTCTTCCTGTAGATAACGTAATCGCTGATGCATTCAGTGAAGAAGCTAACACTAGTGTTGCTGATGCTGGACAAATTCCTGATGGATGGATGGGATTAGATATTGGTCCTAAATCTGTTGAATTGTTCAAAGAAACTTTAGCTGGTGCTAAAACTGTAGTATGGAATGGACCTATGGGTGTATTCGAAATGCCTAAATTCGCTAAAGGTACTGAAGAAGTATGTAAAGCTATCTCTGAATTACCAGAAGCTATTACAGTAATCGGTGGTGGAGACTCTGCTGCTGCTGCAAAACAATTAGGATATGCAGACAAATTCTCTCACGTTTCAACTGGTGGTGGAGCTAGTTTGGAATATATGGAAGGTAAAACATTACCTGGTATCGCTATTATCAGCGAAAAGTAATAAGGAGATGTACTTAAGATGAGAAAACCTATTATCGTTGGAAACTGGAAAATGAACAAAAACAACGCTGAAACAAAAGCTTTCTTCGAAGCTGTTGATGGTGTTGCTGCTAGCGAAAATGCTACTTATGGAATTGGATGTCCATTTACTGATTTAAGAACTGCATTGGATCACGCTAAAAACTTAGTTGTAGCTGCTGAAAACTGCCACTTTGAAGATAGTGGAGCTTTCACTGGTGAAGTTAGTGTTCCTATGTTAGAAGAAATGGGAGTTAAATACTGCATTATCGGTCACTCAGAACGTCGTGAAATGTTCGGTGATACTGATGAAACAGTTAACAAAAAAGCAAAACGTTTAATTAAAGCTGGAATCACTCCAATCTTATGTGTTGGTGAAACAGAAGCTGATTACGATGCTGGAAACTCAGAAAAAGTAATTCGTGAAGAATTAGCTGGTTCTTTAGCTGACTTATGTCCAAAATGTGTTGGTGAAATGGTAATTGCTTACGAACCAATCTGGGCTATCGGAACTGGAAAATCTGCTTCAGTTGAAATTGCTGAAAACTGCTGTAAAATCGTACGTGACCAAGTTAAGGTTATGTATGGTGAAGAAGCTGCTGAAAAAGTACGTATCCAATATGGTGGAAGTGTTAAACCTAACAACATCGTTGAATATATGACTCAACCAGATATTGATGGTGCATTAATTGGTGGTGCTAGTTTGAAAGAAGATAGCTTCACAGAAATCATTGAAAAAACAAAATAATTAATGATAATTTAGGCCTCAAACGAGGCCTTTTCTTTTGACAGATGCTAACCAAAAAAATAATTTAGGGTTGTTTGTGAGGTGGTTTCGTGGTAAACTAGTCATGAACTATTTTAAATAGGGGGTAGAATAAAATGAACTTTGTAGAAAATAATGGTAAAAAAGTTGCAGCGATTTTATGTGTAGCATCTGCTTTCCCTGTTGTGGCAACAGTAGTTGCAGCTAAGGAAGAACCAGGATGGCATGGTGACCGCTATGTCAATGAAGATAAAACTGTAGCAAAAGGATGGCAAGAAATCGAAGGAAAATCTTACTATTTTTCAGAAGATGGAACAGTAAATTCTTCAAAGACTGAAGAAGCAACAACAGCTAGCGTTTCAAGTAACATTACAGGGGAAGTGAAAGAAACAGTGGCAACAGCTAGTCAAGAAGCTGTAAAAGAAGAAACAGAACAAAAAGCCGCAGAAGTAGTTGAAACTCCGGTAACTACAACTGAAACTCCAGCAGAAACACCTGCTCCTGAACAGACTGAGACTCCAGCTCCTGAGCAAAATGTAACACCTGCTCCAGAACAGACTGAGACTCCAGCTCCAGAGCAAAATGTAGCACCTGCTCCAGAACAGACTGAGACTCCAGCTCCAGAGCAAAATGTAACACCTGCTCCAGAACAGACAACTCCAGCACCAGAAGTACAAGCTCCTGCAGAAACACCAGCAACTAGTACTTTAGGGCAAAGAATTGCTGCTGAAGCACAAAAATTAGTAGGTGTAACTGATGGATTATGGTGTACACAAGTTGTACAACAAGCTTTGGCAAATGCCGGTGTAAGCGATGCTTATCAATTATGGCCAGATCAATACGCAGGTCAATATGGATACTACACTAACGATCCTCAAGTAGGTGACTTATTGTACTATAACAATGGTGGACGTGGTGTTGACCACATCGCTATCTATATTGGAAATGGACAAGCTGTTCATGGAAACTACGAAGGTAAGACTGTAATTGCTAGTGCATATTTAAGCACAGCAGCATCTCCACAATTTATTCGTGTTGTTAGATAATTTTAAACTTTTAGCTTGGCTTTTAGCCAGGCTTTTTTTGTATAATAAGATTTTGTATTGTATAATATGAGGTGGTTTTGGAGGCAAAATATTATGAATGAAGCATATAAAAATCTTGTAGAGAGAAGAAGTGTAAGAAAATATAATAACAAAAAGGTGAGTCATGATTTGGTTGAAAAAATTATTTATGCCGGGCAATGTGCACCTAGTGGCATGAATCGTCAAATCTTTGCCTTTGTCGCTGTTGAGGATGAAGAATTAGTAAAAGAATTATCTAAAAAGAATGCAGAGGTTATGAATTCATCGGCAGACCCGTTTTATGGTGCAAAAAGTTTGATTATTGTCTTCGCGGATACTCATGCACCTACATATTTATACGATGGAGCTTTGGCTATGGGGAATTTAATGAATGCTGCAAATGCCTTAGGTGTTGATTCATGTTGGATCCACCGTGCTAAAGAAGTGTTTGAAACTGAATATGGTAAAGAATTAAAAGACAAATGGGGAATACCAGAATCTTATGAAGGTATTGGACATTGTATTTTAGGCTATAGAAACGAAGAGCTTAAAAATCGCGCTGAAAGAACGTCTAAGGTGGTTTATGCATAATATACGTATTGGACAGGCGGTAGATATTCATCAGCTTGTAGAGGGTCGTAAACTTATTTTGGGCGGTGTTGAAATTGAACATTCTAAAGGACTTTTAGGACATTCGGATGCCGATGTTTTAACACATGCGATTGGCGAAAGTATTTTAGGAGCTCTTGCACTAGGTGATTTAGGAAAACATTTTCCGGATACAGATCCTAAATATAAAGATGCGAACAGTCTTGTTTTATTAGGACATATCTATGATATGATGGATGAAATGGGATATCAGATTGGTAATGTAGATGCGACTATTTTGGCCGAAAGACCTAAAATGGTACCACACATTATTTCTATGCGAACGAATATTTCAAATGTATTGCATTGTGATATAGAAGATGTTTCAATTAAGGCTACGCGTGGAGAAAAACTTGGCTTTGTAGGAAATGAAGAGGGCATTGTAAGCTTTAGTGTTTGTATATTGGAGAAAAAAGGATGAGAGTAGTAATTCAAAGGGCAAAGAACGCAAAATGTACTATAGATGGTCAAATAACAGGTCAAATTGATTATGGATATTGTATTTTTGTAGGATTCAATAATGAAGATACAAATGAAATTATTGATAAAATGATTCATAAGATTTTATTCTTGCGAATTTTTGAAGATGAAAACGGGAAGATGAATAAATCCATTCAAGACGTAGAAGGAAGTATTCTTTCTATTTCTCAATTTACCTTATATGCGGATTGTAAAAAGGGGAATCGCCCAAGTTTTACAAATGCAGGTAAGCCAGATTTAGCTACAACATTGTATGATCAATTCAATCAGAAACTACAAGAACAAGGTATGCACGTTGAAACAGGTATTTTTGGTGCTGATATGAAGATTGAATTATTGAATGATGGTCCAGTAACAATTGTATTGGATTCAAAGGAGTTATTTTAATGGAAATTATATTTGGAAATACACTTGCGGATCGAATCAAGGCGGATATGAAACAAAAAATTGATGATATCCGTGCAGAAGGGGCAAGGCTACCATTATTAAGTGTTGTACTTGTTGGAAATAATCCCGCAAGTATGTCTTATGTTCGTGGTAAAGAAAAGGCTTGTTCTTCTATTGGGATGCTTCAAAGAACAATTCGTCTAGACGAAAATGTATCGCAAAAAGAATTAAATGATGTGATTATGAGTTTGAACCTAGATTCTGAAGTCGATGGTATTTTAGTGCAAATGCCTTTACCTTCGCATTTGGATGAAACAGCAGCCTTAGAATTGATTGATCCACAAAAAGATGTAGATGGCTTACACCCCATGAATGCTGGTTGTTTACTTACGAATCGTCCAGGATTTATTCCTTGTACGCCACAAGGTGTTATGGCTATGTTAGATTCCATTGGATGTAAAGATTTATCTGGTAAACGTGCTGTGGTCTGTGGAAGAAGTAACCTTGTAGGCAAACCAATTGCGCTGTTGCTTCAAAATCGGAATGCGACAGTGACAATCGTTCATTCAAAGACACCGGATATTGAAAAGATTGCTTCACAAGCCGACATTTTAATTGTTGCGATGGGTGTTGCTCAAATGGTCAATGAAAATTGGGTAAAAGAAGGAGCTGTCGTTATTGATGTAGGTATCAATCGTGTCAATGGAAAACTTGTAGGGGATTGTGACTTTGAATCGGTTGCGAAAAAGGCAAGTTATGTAAGTCCAGTGCCAAAAGGTGTTGGTCCAATGACGGTTTGTATGTTATTATCGAATACGCTGGATGCATATCATATGCATGTGCAAGGAGAATAATTATGGAATATGGATTAAATGATATTGTAGAAATGAAAAAAGAGCATCCTTGTCATAAGTCCAATGAATGGAAAATTATTCGTATGGGTGCTGATATTCGCATTAAATGTTTAGGTTGTGGAGCCAGTGTTTTAATGCCTAGACAAAAATTTGAAAAGAAATTAAAAAAAGTAATTCGACATGAAGAAGAATAGAGAGGATGTATTGAATTTATGCCATTAACTGCAGGAATCGTTGGTCTTCCAAACGTAGGAAAGTCAACTTTATTTAACGCTATCACGAAATCACAGGTAGAAGCCGCAAACTATCCATTTGCGACAATTCAGCCCAATGTAGGCGTTGTAGAAGTACCAGACTATCGTATTGATCGCTTAGTTGAAATCTTCAATCCAAAAAAAACAATCTATACAACATTTGAATTTACAGATATTGCGGGATTAGTTAAGGGAGCAAGTCAAGGTGAAGGACTTGGTAACCAATTCTTATCAAACATTCGTTTAACAGATGCGATTTGTCACGTAGTTCGTTGTTTTGATAATCCAGATATAACACACGTTGAAAATAGTGTAGATCCAATTCGTGATATTGAAATTATTAATCTAGAATTAACTTTAGCGGATCTTCAGACAATTGAAAATCGTAGAAGTAAGATCGAACGTAAGGCTAAGACAAACAAGGATAAAGAATCATTGGATGAATTGGCTTTATTAGATCGTTTACAACCAATCTTAGAAGAAGGAAAACCAGCCCGTTCATTAGAATTGAATGAAGATGAACAAATCTTGATGAAAGGCTATAACTTATTGACAGCTAAACCTATGATCTATGTTGCCAACTTAGATGATGAAGGTATCATGGATCCAGATTCATGTGCTTACTATAATCAAGTAAAAGAATATGCACAAAGCCAGAATAACCAGGTTGTTGCCTTATGTGCGCAAATGGAAGAAGAATTGTCTGGTTTAGATAAAGAAGAAAAAGATGCTTTCTTAGAAGAATTAGGTGTTGAAACATCTGGTTTGGATCAATTGATTCAAAAGGCTTATGCCGTATTGGATCTATGTACATTCTTAACGGCTGGAGAAGATGAATGTCGTGCATGGACATTTAAAAAAGGCATGAAAGCACCGGATTGTGCAGGTGTTATCCACACAGATTTCAAGAAGGGATTTATTCGTGCTGAAGTATATCGTTTTGAAGATATCGATGAATTGGGTAGCGAATTAGCTATTAAAGAAGCAGGACGCTTACGCCTAGAAGGAAAGGATTATGTCGTTCAAGATGGCGATGTAATGCACTTTAGATTTAATGTTTAATTTATCAAATATTATTTATCTTGTCATTGCCGTTGTTCTTTCCATGTCGATTCATGAAATGGCACATGGACTTGTGTCCTATTGGATGGGAGATCCTACGGCTAAGATGGAAGGTAGATTGAGCTTAAATCCTTTTAAACACGTTGACTGGATTGGACTTGTCTGTCTATTAGTATGTGGATTTGGCTGGGCAAAACCAGTACCCGTGGATGCACGTTACTACAAAGATGCGAAGACAGGAATCATATGGACAAGTTTTGCGGGTCCAATCGCAAACTTTCTATTAAGTTTTATTTGTGTATTCTTATTTTATGCACTCTATAAATTTGCTCCATATTTTATGATGTCTAGTGTAGGATATTTGATATCGAATACATTGACATATACAGGATTGATTTCAACTGGATTTGGCATTTTTAACTTGATTCCAGTACCACCATTAGATGGCTCAAAAGTATTGTTTTCGTTTTTACCCGATGATAAATACTATAAATTTATTGATGGTGCACCATGGATGAATCTATTATTTATCTCACTGATTTTTTCAGGTTTATTAGATTATCCGTTGGGTATGTTACGTTCAAATATGATTCAATTTTTTGAGATGATCGCAAAGATGATTTTAGGCTTCTAAAGTCATCTTTTTTTTAGCGTTTTCAGAAAAAAAACTTCATTTTACAGAAAATTAACACAAATTTAATATTGTTTTGACATTGTTTTTATTGCATAATAAAGACGTTGCAATTTGCGTAAAAATTGAAAATTAAATATTCATTTTATAAAGGAGTTCAAGATGGAAATAGTTACAATGGTCTTATCCCTATTAGGAGGCATTGCGTTATTTTTGTTCGGTATGTCATTAATGGGCGATGGGCTAAAAAGCGTAGCCGGTAACAAGTTAGAAGCATTCTTGTACAAGATGACAAACACAAGCTTAAAAGGTGTTGCCTTAGGTGCAGGTGTTACTTCTGTTATTCAGTCTAGTAGTGCTACGACAGTAATGGTCATTGGTTTTGTTAACTCAGGTATGATGAAACTAAGACAAGCTATCGGTATTATCATGGGTGCTAATATTGGTACAAGTATTACCGGTTGGATATTGTGTTTATCTTATGTAGGTGGTTCTAGTGGGATCGCAAGCTTATTTTCAACAGTTACGATCACAACGTTGTTTGCGTTTATTGGTATTTGTTTAAAGACATTTGGAAAACGTACTACACATAAAAATGTTGGAAATATCATGCTTGGTTTTGCGATTTTAATGACAGGTATGCAACAAATGAGCGGAGCCGTTTCTCCTTTAAGAACAAACGAAACATTCATTAGTATGCTTACAATGTTCTCAAATCCAGTAATGGGTATTCTAGTAGGTATTTTGTTTACTGCTGTTTTACAAAGTGCTAGTGCAGCGGTTGGTATCTTACAAGCACTATCTATGACAGGCTCATTGACATTTGCGGCAGCCTTTCCAATTAACTTAGGAATTGGTATTGGTGCTGCATGTCCTGTGTTGATTTCTGCCTTAAGCGCAAATAAAAATGGTAAACGTACCGCATTAGAATATTTGATCAACGACTTATTTGGTATGATTATCTGGTCAATTCTATTCTATGGTTCAAATATATTTATGCAGTATAGCTTTGTGAATGAAGTTATGTCTCCAGTAAATATCGCATTAATGAATACAGCTATTCGTTGTGGAAATGTATTAGTTTTATTCTGGTTTATTCCCCAAATTGAAAAATTATTGATGCGTATTGTCAAAGACAGTCCAGAAGATCTAGAAGAACAAGCTGACTTTGATTTACTAGAAGAACGTTTGATTCCGTATCCTGCTTTGGCGATTGCACAATGTCATCGTGTCATGAATGGTATGGCTAAAAAGGTGCGTAATAACGTGAATCGTTCAATGAACTTGATAAATGAGTTTAAACCAGAAAAATATGATAAAGTACATCGTAAAGAAAATTTGATTGATAAATATGAAGCACGTTTAGGCTCTTATTTAATGCAGCTGACAAAACAAGCATTAAATACAGAGCAAACTCGACAAGCTTCTTTATATCTTCATACAATTAGTGACTTTGAAAGAATTGGGGATCACGCTGCAGATATTGCCGAGATGTCAAAGAGTATCAATGAAAATCGTATGGAAATGTCAAATGCCGCTATGGATGAGTTAAACCTTGTTGTGGAGGCCGTTCGTGAATCAATGAATATGACATATCATGCTTATTTAGAAGATGATTTAGCTTTGGCTCGACGCGTATCTCCATTAGGAATTGTCATTCGTGGACTTTGTGATGAAATGAAATTGCGTCACGTTGAACGTTTATCACAAGGAAACTGTGGTCTTGAAGAAGGTACAGTATTCAATGATTTATTAAATAGTTTAAACCGTATTGCCACACACTGTGCAAGTAGTATGGTGGCTTTGATTAAGATTCGTGAAAAAGATACAGATATTCATATTCACGATTCCAGAGTATATGCGATTGAAGGTGATGATTATAAAACAACATTGGCTGAGTACCGTGAAAAATATGATCTTGGACAAAGAGAAGGTCGTATTGTTAGTATGGAAGATGAACAAGTTGAATAATGTAAATAAGGCCTGATGATTCAGGCCTTTGATGTATCTATTTTTATGTCACATATGTCTTGGATTGAAAAAGTTTTAAAATAAAGTTCTTCTAAAGGAATCCATCGTTGAATAAAATTGTTCAACATATTTGGGTTCCTTTTTTCAAGTCTTGAAAGTTGTTCTTCTTTACTCACGGTTAAGAAAACAGAATACGAATAATATTTTTGAAGATCTGAGTGCATCGAATAAGAACCTTCAATGACATTAAATGATTTATATGGAATTAAGTGAGCAGATTGTATTGACAAAGTTGAACAATTGAATTTATGTAGCTTTATATCTTCATGTTTTGATAGTGGAATCAAGACCTCTTGTTCAAAGCGCTCATGGTCTACATTTTCTCCAGGACTTTCAAGCCTTTCCTTTGTTCTTTGATGGGGTTGTAAGAAAAAGTCATCCATTTTAAATACGTTACAGTCGTATATTTGTTTTAAAAGACTTGAAAGTGTAGTCTTACCCGAAGCACAACGTCCGTCGATTGAAATAATAGAAGGATGCTTGTTGTCGATATGCTTAAATAGTTTTAAGAAAGGAACGTACTTTTTATGTATTAAGCGATAAGATGGATGGTACAATTGATTGAATGTATTGGAATGATGAATGGCAGGATATCCATCTTCTTTCCATTTTAAAAGAGTTAGCTTAGCGTTGTTTAAAGAAAATGGAAGTTCTTGATTGGAAATCATATCGATAAGGATTTGAAGCTTTTCTTCGAGCTGTTCCTTGCCGTTTTTTTCTTGTTGACTTGATAAAATAAATAAAGTACTCAGTGTATTTACGCTCAATCCATAATTTAAATGAAGACGAACATAATTTCCATCTAGATATTCAATGGAATTACATGTATCTAGTTTTGTGTCGAGTTCTTGTTGGATCTGTTTTTTAACTGTATCAGGATTTGAAAGTAAGTGTTCACAACCAAAACTGCTTTGGTATAAAAATTTCATTAAATCCTGTAGTTCTAGTTGTGGGTATGTTTGAAATTGGTTGAGTATATATGATTTTGTGTTCATAGAAATTATTTTATCACATTCTTTTCTTTTTTATTATAGATAAAAGTTATAACGGGCGTATATTATTAAATATTATCAATAATTAACTAGAAATGATAAAATGATGACGTTGGAGGAAAATTACTTATGTTGAATATTAAATATGATATTGTAGGATCTTTTTTAAGACCACAGGAAATTAAAGAGGCCCGTGCTAAATTTAATAATAATGAAATCACATATGAACAATTGCGTGATGTAGAGGATGAACAAATCGCAAAATTAGTTGCGAAGGAAGTACAACATGGATTGAAGTTTGTGACAGATGGAGAATTCCGTCGTCGCTGGTGGCATTTAGATTGGTTAAAAGAATTTGGTGGTTTTACGACAAAACATTTGGATAAATTTATTAATGGAAGAAACAATCATATTGAATTAGGTATGATTGAAGGTAAGATTTCTTATGATCCAAATAAAGCACATAAAGAAATGTACGCATGGGATTTCTTGAAGAATGAGGCAAGTAAATATGGTGTAGAAGCTAAGAAGTGTATTTCTGGACCAAACATGATTTTGATTGATCATTTTTTACAGTTAGGTATCAAAGATACGCCATACTATGGAACAGATATTGAAGCAGTCATTGATGATATTGGATTGGCATATCAGGCAGCTATTCGTGATTTCTACAATCATGGATGTCGCTATATTCAAATTGATGATACTTCATGGACCTATATGATTGATGATACATTTGTATCAAAAGTAGAGGGATTGGGTTATACAAAAGCACAAGTGTTAGATTGGTTTGTACGTGTAAGTACTAAGGCTTTAGAAAATCATCCAGAAGACATGCAGATCGCAACACACTTCTGTAAAGGAAACTTCAAAGGAAATCCATTGTTCCATGGATTCTATGATACGATTGCCAAGTCTGTTGCGAGCATTCCATACGATGGATATTTTGTAGAATATGATGATGCTCGTAGTGGAACCTTTGATCCATGGGCTGTTTTAAAAGGTACTGGCCGTACATTTGTAGCTGGCTTGATTTCTACAAAGCGTAAAGAATTAGAAGAGCATGATGCGATTAAGGCACGTTATGAACAAGCTAAAGCTGTAGTTGGTGATAATATTGCACTTTCTCCACAATGTGGATTTGCCTCTGTTGAAGAAGGTAACTGCATTGATGAGGAAACACAATGGAAGAAAATTGATTTATTGGTATCTTGCCAAGATTTTATTTAAGAGGAATCGTTTGATTTCTCTTTTTTCAAAAAAAGAACAAGCATTTACTTGTTCTTGTAGTATGAATTTAAGAAAGATTCTTTGAATTCTTTAAATGTTCCATCTAAAATAGCTTGTCGAGCTTGTTCAGTTAAACGGATGATAAAGCGAAGATTATGTATAGAAGCAAGTTCGAAATACTTTGCGGATTCCGTGCGGTCTTGCGATTTCCATAGTCTTCTTAATTCACCAAGTGTGATATGAGAAAGACAAGTAGGACAATCGCAACCTTCATCAATGATTTCATCGCTATCTCTATATTTTGATAAATTGATAGGACCATGCATTGTATACAATCTTCCATGTCTTGCCTCTCTAGTAGGAGCTACACAATCGAATGTGTCGGCACCATTTTCTGTACCAATCAAGATATCATCTGGATGAGACAATCCTAATAAATGTCTTGGTTTATTTTCAGGGAGTTCTTCGTTACACCAAGTTAAGATATCACCTAGCGTTTCTTTAAGGAAAGCACCACCTAATCCATAACCATCAAAATCCATCTGAGCGTACTTTTTACAAGTTGATCTTCTTAGATCTTCCCAACGCCCACCTTGAATGACACCATATAAAGATTGGTGGTAGCCTAAATCATCACAATGTTTCTTATGTTCATCAAGGCTTCTCTTTGCCCAACGTTCAGTTCTTGCCAAGGATTCAACGTTATATTCGTATGTATCGGCTAAAGAAGTTAATTCATCATAAGCCATATGAATATCGGCTCCAATGCGACATTGAATTTGCATACTTTCTTCTGGACCAATAAAATCTTCTTGCCCTGTAAATGGATCGTGAAAGTGTACTCCATCTTCGGTTACGTGGGCCAAACGTTTTTCTTCTTCGGTATTCTTCATATTGTCTTCACGTTTCATGCTGACAACTTTTCCACAGCCAGAACCTAAAGACATCACTTGAAAGCCACCGGAATCCGTTAAAGTTGGACCGTTCCATTTTGACCATGCGGATAAACCTCCATTTTCAGCAATTTCTGGGGAAATGTTTCGTAAATGATATCCATTACTCAACATGGCTTGGGCATTAATACTTTTTAATTCTTCCATAGAAACAAAGCGAACTTCACCATGTGTTCCAACACACATGAATGCAGGGGTCTTGATGTCTCCATGGGGTGTATGTATAATTCCGGCTCTTCCTAAATGACCAGGAATTCTTTTTTCAATTTCAAAATAAAATTTATTGTCGTTCTTGTATTCCATAAATTCCTCCAACCCATTTATTCTATCATATATTAGCGTCGGCATACATAAAAGATTATGTGATTGCACCTGCAATATATCCGATGGATTGAATGTTGAGAAGGTTAATGGTTTATCCTCCAATAAAAATTCTTAATCCAATATCTAGATTAAAAATACCTGAGAAAATCGACATCGCAACAGAACTTGTGTTTTCATTGGTTGCCAATATCGTTTCTGATTGGCAAGATTAGAACATATACACCACACAATACACATATGGATACTGTACTTGTTTTTTTTATGCAATCTAAGAACAGTCGTCACTTCGATGCGGAGAGGTTCAATTTAGCACAACTCTTGTTGAAAACCCCATTTTTTCTTTCTATAATATATATCGGTGATAAAAAATGAAAAAAACAATTTGGATAGCAACGAGCAATGTTCATAAAGTTGAAGAGTTTCAGACGATGTTGAAGGATTGCCAAGTTAAATGCTTAAAAGATCTGGATCATAAAATTGATATTGTAGAAGATGGTACAACATTTGAAGAGAATGCGCTAATTAAAGCTCGTACTTTATTTAATGAACTTCATGAACCTGTAATCAGCGATGATTCTGGTTTGGAAGTAGATGCGATGGATAAGAAGCCAGGTGTGTATTCAGCTCGTTTTTTAGGTGAAGACACAAGCTATGATATCAAGAATCAATATATTATAGATCAGGTAAAGGGAAAAACGCGTACGGCTCGCTATGTGTGTGTCATTGCCTATATTAATGAAAATGGAAAAGAATATGTATATCGTGGAGAGTGTGAAGGTTTGATTCATGATGAAATGGTTGGAACAAATGGTTTTGGATATGATCCAATCTTCTATTATCCTGAATTTAAGACAACACTTGCCAATGTGAGTGAAGAAAAGAAAAATAGTGTATCTCATAGAGGAGTAGCACTTGAGAAATTTTTAAAGGATTGGAGTAAATAATATGTTGCATGTAGTATTGTATGAACCTGAGATTCCTCAGAATACAGGAAATATCATTCGAACTTGTATGGCTACGGGTTCGCGTTTACATTTAATTGAACCATTAGGTTTTTCTTTGGATGAAAAGCATTTGCGTCGTTCAGGAATGGATTATATTAAGGATGCGGATATCCACATTCATAAAGATTGGGATGCGTTTGTGGCTGAAAATCCAAGTGAACACTATTATTTTATGACTCGTTATGGTAAAAAAGCACCAAGTGAATTTGATTTTACGAAAGAAGAAGGCGATGTATATCTTGTGCTTGGAAAAGAAAGTACGGGAGTTGATAAAAAAATCCTTCAACATCATTTAGATACTTGCATGCGCTTGCCTATGGTCGCAAATGCGAGAAGTTTGAATTTGTCCAATTGTGCTGCCATTATCGTTTATGAAGTACTACGCCAACTTGATTATCCAGGACTAAGTACACATGAAGAACTTAAGGGAGAGGATTGGCTTGAAAATCTTAAAGTTGATTGATCGTTATGTAGATTCGTTTGAAAAGCGAATCTTTATTTTTATTGTATTTATAACCATATACTGGTTATGGCAGAATATTTGGCAGTTAATATTATTTTCTAAATTATTTTTTATAACTGATTATGAAAGTTTGTTCAATTTGCAGGCCCACTTATCCAACTATGAATCGAGTGTTTTGATACGTATCATATATTATGTGATTTCAAATCCATCATTGAATATTGCTGGTGTTGTTAGTTGTATAAAACTGATAGACATAATGGGGATTGTAGGATTGTTGATTTTGGCTCAAAAATATCGAATTATTATAATTTTAAATGGATTTAAATACGTTTGGTGTTCTATTTGGCTTGTAAAAGGTATGAATTCTGCAAGTGTATATTTGGTAATAAATTGCTTAAAATGGCTTTCAATAGGCGACTTAATTCTTGTCGGTATAGTGATTCTTTTATGGCTTTTAGGATTGATACGAATAATCTTAGAACAGGATAGATTTGTTCACAATTTGTAGACAACGTTATACATTTTATAAATTATGTACAATTTTTTACAAAATCACATAATTTACCATAATTTATATTTAGATACTTTATATAAAGTGTATTAAGAAATATTTAAGAAATTAATTACTAAAAAGTGTAAATAATTTTTTTGCGAAAATTTGCAACAAAATTTAAATCTTGTTAAACTTCAGGTGTTGTAACGAAGAGGTGATATGATGAATTTTATCGAAAAGCACAGTAAAATTTTAGCCGTAAGCCTATGTCTATTGACTTCTGGACCAATTGTTTCGACAATGTATGCCAAAGAAGTTCAACCAGGATGGCATGGTGAAGGCGCAGATCGTTATTATGTTTTAAAATCAAATCGTCAGACAGCTACTGGTTTAACAAAAATCGATAAGGAACTTTATTATTTCAATAATAAAGGAGAAATGCAGTTTGGATGGCAGACTGTTTCAGATGAAACTTACTATTTCCAACAAGACGGAACTGCTGCAAGAGGTTCTGTGACAATTCAGGGTAGTGAGTATAATTTCCAAAAAGAAGGTGTCCTTCTTCATGGTTGGAGTAATGATGGTAAATCATACTACGATGAAAAAGGAAACAAAACTTCAACAAACTGGGTTGAAGAAAATGGTTCGAAATATTATTTTGATGCCGATGGAAATTGTGTAACAGGATGGCAGGAAATCGATGGCCAGAAGTATTTCTTTGGTGAAGATGGAAAGATGGCTATAGGTCAATTTGATGTAGACGGAAAAACATATTTCACTCAAGAAGACGGTACTTTCCGTACAGGATGGCAAGAGATCAACGGTCAAAAATTGTATTATGCAGAAAACGGTGAAGTAACTAAGAATCAAATCGTTGAAATCGAAGGTACTAAATATGCGTTCGATGAAAATGGTGATTTGATTAAAAATGCCGAAAAAGATGGATATAAGATTGATGAAAATGGTGTTGCGACTGAAGTAACCCCTTCTGAGGAAACAACTCCAACTCAAGATACAACGACTCAAGCTCAGGCTCCAGCACAAACAACTACTCAAAGTGCTCCAGCTCAAAGCACAACAACAACTACAACACAAGCGCCAGCACAGCCATCGACTCCTGATGCTCCAGCTAAAGATTATGTAGCTCCAACCCCAAGTGTGAACAGTTCAGCAATCGCTGCTGCTGCATTAGCACAAGTAGGAACTACACAAGATTGTACAATGTTAGTTACTAATGCTTTGAGAGCTGTTGGAATTAATTTCCACGGTTGGCCAGAAGACTATTTGAGTCTTGGTACAATCACATCAAGTCCAGTTGCAGGTGACATTATTGTTTATTCAGGACATGTTGCTATTTACATTGGAAACGGACAAGCAGTTCATGGTGGATGGTATGGAAGCCAGACTGTTGTATCAAGCGTTTCTTGTGACAAGGCATTAATTGGATACGTTCACGTAGGCTAGATTGAATTCTAGCCTTTTTTTTTGTTTTTGTGGTAGAATTATTAATATATTTTCAAGGAGGTTTACTTATGAACTATATACAAACGCAAAAATTTAGTGATGTTTATGTTTCTTGTAAAACCATGATGCCTTTTCATCGAAATACAATTAGTGCTTTAAACGTGCTTGTGTATATGATGAAGGCGAAAACGCAGAAAATGAATTCGAAACAAAAATTAGCTTCTACCTTAAATCGTGCTTATGGAACAAAGGTGTCTTATGGTTTAACATCTTATGGAGATCTTGTTCAACTCGATGTTCGTTTTCAGTTTGTCCGTCCAGACTGGATTGAAGATAGAAGCTATTTAGATAAAATTAAAGATATTATGGATGAAGTTCTGTTTCATTCTGTATTGGATGAGGAAAACTTTAAGGAGTCAGTGTATTTGTTAAAAAATAGATTGTTGGCACAAATGGATGATCCGGCCAGCTTGTCTTGTATGTATGCCTTTGAGATGGCACATGCTAAACATTCTATTTCAATTCCTGTGCAGGGAAGTTTAAAAGATTTAGCGACACTTACTTTAGAGGATGTGAAAAAAGCCTATACATTATATATGGATATGGCAAAACACTTCTATATCTGTGGTTATGTAACGGATGAATTGTATGATTATATTGATAGTTTAGATTCGCATTGTGCTTTTATATCGGAAAGAACATTGCTTCCTCGCGTAGAAACAAGCTATAAAACCTTTGAAAAGGATATTGCGCAAACTTGTATTTCGCAAGTCTATTCGACAGGTGTTGATATTTCAAGTTCGGATTATGAGGCTGAACTAATTTTAAATAGTATTTTGGGGCAAAGCCAGAAGAATTTAATGTTTGATGAAATTCGTGAAAAGAATAGTCTTTGTTATTCTATAAGCTCTTCTATTATTCGCTTTGATGGAGCTTTGTTAATTCATACGGGTGTGAATCGTAAGGATGTCACAAAAGTATTAAATTTGATAGAAACACAAATAGATCGATTATTGAACATGGATTATGATGATCGATATTTAGAAATCGCAAAGATGGACTATAAGGACCGTATTATTAGTGGATTAGATCATGCTCAATCTTTGATTTCACAAGCTTTTTTAGATGATCTTTTACATCGCCAGCTCACGCCTGAGCAAAGAATTGAGAGAATTATGAAGGTGACAAAGGAAGATATTTCACGTGTTGCCTTACGATTGAATTTGGCTTCAGTGGCCATTGTTGCGGAGAAAGAAAATGAATTATAATTTGGATATTAAAAAGGAAACATTGTCAAATGGTTTACAGGTGATTCTTGTTCATAAACCGGATTATCAAAAATCACTATTTCTTTTAGGAGCTAAAGTAGGAGGGTTTGATATTGATCAAAGCGTAGATGGGCAAGTGATTAGACATAAGAGTGGAATTGCGCACTATTTAGAGCATCAAATGTTTTATTTGGATGGAGAAGATGTAAGTGATTTATTTGCGAACCTACAGTGTTCTACAAATGCATATACTTCTTATACAGAAACGGCATTTTATTTTTCGACTACGGCGGATGTGAAAAAGTCATTAAAACTTTTATTGGATTTTGTCGAAAATTTAGATGTGACAAATGAAACGATTGAAAAAGAAAAGGGGATTATTCTTAGTGAATATGATATGTATCAACAATCGCCTGAACAACGTCTTTTTAAGGAAACTTTGATTTCTTTATTTCAATATCATCCAATGAAAGTTGATGTACTCGGTTCAAAAGAAGATATTCAAGATATGAGCATGGAGGATTTAAAACAATTTTATGCATTAAATTATGATCCTAGTAAATTGTGTCTTGTGGGTGTAACTGGAAAAGATACAAATGAAATCATGGATTGGATCAAGGAATGTCAAAAAGATGTTTTGAGTAAGTTAAATAAAAAGATTGAGCGTGTCTTTAAGGAAGAGCCAAAGGAAGTAAATCGCAAAGAGTATGTCGATCATATGGATATTCATCAGCCATTTGTATGTGTTGGTTATAAGATGGATGCTTGCAAGACAAAGGAAGAAGCATTCGAAAAAGACTTTGCGGTGAATATGTGGTTAGATTCTATCATGGGTCCTTTAAATCCTAATTTTCAGGAATGGCTAGATCAAAGAATCTTTACACAGTTTGTAGGCGCAGAAGCGGACTTTACTTTGGATCATAGTTATATCTTGTTTTATGCTCAAACAGTAAATCCAAATGCCTTTATTGAACTTGTAAATGAGCTTGTACAGAATAAGTCGATTTCTGATGAAGACTATCAGTCGTTGCATGCACAGGCAATCGCGAATAATTTGCGTGGCTTAGATCATTTTGATGGCTTGGCCAATGATTTACTTCGAAGTCACTTTGAGGAGTATGACTATATTGAAAATTTAAATAGCATTCAAAATATGGAAATTGAGCAAGTACATGCCTATATTAAGAATTTGGATTTCTCACATTCTTGTGTGACAAAAATTCTTCCGAATGACTCTATCTGATCTAATTTGTGTTTTTTTTAGCGAATTAGAGGGGAAAAACGCATGTAAAATGCATAAAAAGACGACCTATAGATAAGATAGGTCGTTTGTTTTATATGTGACATATTTGTAGAATATCATTGAAGAAGGATGGTGATAAATATGGTGGTCAGAATTGAAGGAGGATAATCAATTATGAATGCGTTTAGTATCGTGGGAAAAATTACGGACATGCCAATGTTAAAGGAGACAAGCAATGGATTAAAGACTTGTGAGCTTCCAATTCGAGTGCAGCGTAATTTTCCAAATTCAGAAGGTGTTTATGAAAGTGATGATGTAATCGTTGAAGTATGGCGAGGTCTTGCAGAAACTGTAAGTGCTTCGTGTAAGATTGGAGACTATGTGGGAATTAATGGTCGTATTCATTCGCGTAAATACCAGAAGGATGACAGGGTATATCTAAACTATGGCTTTGTAGCTGAAAAAGTTGATTTTCTACGTTGATCAACAGATAAAATACATGAATTAAGAAAACACATCCACAAAAAAAGAAGCGATCAATTCGCTTCTTTCTTGTTCTATGCCTAAGATTAACGGTTGTAGAATTCTACTACTAACAATTCGTTGATTTCTTGAGCTGTGAATAGTTCTTTACGTTCTGGGTAACGAACATAAGTACCTTTCTTAGCATCTTTGTTTACTTCAACAAAATCAACAGTTGCTGTTGCAGCTTCTAAAGCTTCGTTGATTACGCTTAAGTTTTTAGCGCGTTCACGAATTTCGATAACTTGTCCTGGTTTTACTTGGAAACTAGGAATATCTACTTTCTTACCATCTACTAATACGTGTCCGTGGTTTACTAACTGACGGCTAGCACGACGAGTACGTGCAAATCCCATACGATAAACGATGTTATCTAAACGAGATTCCAACATTACTAAGAAGTTTTCACCAGCAGAACCAGCTTTTTTACTTGCTTTTAAGTAAGTGTTGTAGAATTGTTTTTCACTTAATTGGTAAGTGTGACGAATTCTTTGTTTTTCCTGTAATTGGATACCGTAGTTTGTTAATTTTGGACGACGAGCATTTCCGTGTTGTCCTGGAATTGTGTTACGACGAGTTAATTCTTCACCAGTTTCTAATACTGAGAATCCAAGGCGGCGTGACTTCTTCCAAACGCTTCCTGTGTTTCTTGACATAATTTTTCCTCCTATTGTTTTATATCATTCACAAAACAATAACAGTACAAATCTTTAAAGGCTGTGTTGACAATGATACTTTCCGCTATCAGCTATTAGCTTACTCATATCGCTTAATAAGGCTGCAACGCATATCCTTTAACTTTGTATGCTGCTATCAATTTATGCTTATGTATCATATCAAAGAATATTAATAAAATCAAGAAAATGATGCAATGATTTTGAAGTTTTGCTATAATAAGAATGGTTTGCAAGGAGGTACCACTATGGATAGTGTTTTGAATTTCTTTCGATCAGTATACGCGTTCATTCGAAATCAACTTTCTGTGACTGTAATTATCTATCTTTGTATAGCAATTCTAGTCTTGATTTTGATTTGGATCATTATGCGTATGATCAAACGTAAAAAGGCGTCGAAACGACTTTCAGATCTTGAGATCGAAATGAATGAAATTCGTAACAATTCCTTGGCCTACAAATTCAACAAAGCATCGGCATTCGCAAGAGTGAATGATGATATCATGGATAAAGTGAAAAGCTTGACTCCAAAATATGATACTTGTCAAAAAAACTTAAGTGCTTGTGATGATTTGTTTAATGAAGCAGATGATTATGTTTCTAGACATCGTCTTCGTAAATCTATGCGAGCTATGGACGATTTAGAAACAATGATGGATGAGACAAAAGAAAGAATTCGTATTGTTACTCAGTCATTAGATCATGTCTTGGCTCGTGAAACAGAGGTTCGTGAATCGGCAAATGCTTTAAAAGAGCGTTTTCGCAATGTGAAAACTGTTTACCAAGATAATCGTTCTTCATTTTATGGATCTGTTAATTATGTAGATTCATGCTTAGAGGAAATTGAAAATGAATTCTCTAATTTTGAAGAGTGGATGTTTGCTTCAGAATTTAACAAGGCAAAGGAAGAACAAGAAAAAATCTCAAAAATGGTGGATGAGATTAGCTCTAAAATTGCAGCCTTCCCTGGACTATATGAAAAGGCCAAAAATGTATTGCCTCGTGCAATCAACGAAGTTCGTTTGCACATTAAGGAATTACAGGAAAAAGATATCGACTTATCTTATTTAGAACCAGAAGAAAAATTAACAACCATTCAAAGTGCTTTGTCTAGTTCAATTGATCAATTGGATGCAGGTGAATTTGAAATGGCACAAGAAAACTTGGAAATCATTGGAGATCACATTCTAGCATTACAAGATGATGTAACGAATGAAAAAGAAGCTTATGATGAAATCCATGTAAGTCTTCAATCTAATTTAGATCTAGTTAATGTCATTGGTCAGGAACTTGAGGAAATTATGGCGCTTTATGCCAATATTAAAGATCGTTTTGGTCTAGAAGATTGGACACACCGCTTCTCTTTGGCACAAATCCAAATGGAAGATTTATCAAATCGTCGTGATGAAATTCAAAAAGAATTGAAACAAAATCAACGTCCTAGCGTAGATGTAGTTCATGGTTATCGTAAATTTTCAGAAGATGTTAATGAATTCCACGATCAAGTCAAGGATATGAAAGAGATGTTAGTGGGAGCAAGCAGTGATGAATCACGTGCTAAAAAACAATTGACAAAATTACAATTGATTTTAAATGAAGTACGTTTAAATACAGTAACACGTCATTTGCCTAGTATCTCATCTCAATTTTCTGCAGATTTAAAAGAAGGCGAACGCTTGATTCAACGTGTTCGTGTAGTGTTGGATCACTCACCATTAGATGTACAAACATTAAATGCAGATTTGCAGGATGCCATCGACTTTGTATATAAGTTATACAATAACGCAAACAATTTAGTCGGTGTTGCTGTTATGGTAGAAAATGCGATTGTGTTTGGTAACCGTTTCCGTAGTACGCATGCACAAATGGATTCGGATTTAACTCGTGCTGAGTTATGTTTCCAAAATGGAGAATATACTCGTGCACTTAAGATTGCGATTCAAGCAATCGAAAACATGCACCCAGGAATTTATGAGAAGTTAGTAGCTCAAAAAGATCCTGCTGTCATGAACCAGGTGCAGTAATGATTTATTTTGATAATGCTTCGACAACCTCTGTACGTACAGAGGTTCGTCGTGTTTATGGGCAAGTGTTAGAAACTTGTTATGGCAACCCAGATAGTTTGCATGCGGCTGGTCGCCAGGCAAGTTCGCTCATGGAAAAAAGTCGATCAAATATTGCTTCTATGCTTCATGTAGATCCAAGTGAAATTATCTTTACATCAGCTGCTAGTGAATCAAACACTTTAGCTATTGTAGGATATGCCTTGGCCAATGAACATCGAGGTCATCATGTACTCACAAGCAATGTTGAGCATTCGAGTGTTCGTCATGCGATGGAGTTTTTGAAGCGTTTTGGATTTGAAGTTGAATTTCTTCCAATTAATGAAGATGGAATTGTTACACCAGAATGCTTAAAATCTCATATGCGTAAAGATACAATTTTAGTATCGGTTATGCATGTGAATAATGAAATGGGAGCTATCAATCCTATTTTAGAACTAGAAAAAATTGTACACCAAAATCCAACGTGTGTATTTCATGTGGATTGTGTACAGAGTTTTTCAAAAATTGATATTCCTTTTGAAAAACTAGATATGGCTACGATCTCTGCACATAAGATTCATGGTCTAAAGGGTAGTGCCATTTTAATGAAGAAAAAGAAGATTCAACTTGTTCCAATTATTCAAGGTGGACAACAGGAACAAGGACTTCGTGGTGGAACAGAGAATGCACCGGCGAATATTGTTTTGGCAAAGACAATTCGTTTAGCTTTAGAGGAACAATCAAAGGCTTATGATCATGTTTTAAAAATCAACCAATATTTGCGTGAAGAATTAACTAAAATCAATGGTGCGCATGTACATTCGCCAAAAGATGCGATTCCTTATATTCTTAATATTTCATTTGATCAAATAACAAGTGAAGTCTTATTGAACGCTTTGGATCAAAAGGGAATTTGTGTATCCGCAAAAAGTACTTGTTCATCACAAAATACGAATGCTTCTGAAGTGTTATTGGCTATGCACAAGTCAGAATTTGATGCGACACATGGAATTCGTTTATCTTTTTCTAATGAGAATACTTTGGAAGAGGCAAAATATTTTATAGAAACATGTAAGGAGATTATAGAGAATTATGGCTTATCGTTATAATCATATCTTAATTCGTTATGGCGAATTGAGTTTAAAAGGAAAAAACCGTAACAACTTTATTAAGGCGCTTTATGACAATGTTCGTAAAGCTTTAAAAGCATTCCCAACATTAGAATTTGAGAAACAGCACGACCGTATGTATATTTATCTTCATGATGAAGATTCTAAGCAGGTTAGTGATATTTTAGCTAAAGTTTTTGGAATATCTTCATTTTCATTGGCTATTAAAGTGGAACCAGATTTAGATCAAATCATTGATGCTTGTTATGAATCTTTAGATTTAACAACACCAAAAACATTTAAGGTGGCTGCACGTCGTAGTGATAAACTATTCCCATATATTTCAGACGATATTAATCGTAGGGTTGCAACTAAGATTTTAAAGAACAGTGACTGGAAAGTTGATGTTCATAATCCGGATGTAAAAATTGTTGTTGAAGTACATCAAGATGCAGCTTACATTATGACAGATCGTATTCAAGGTGCTGGTGGATATCCAGTTGGTGTTGGCGGAAAGGCCATGGTTTTATTAAGTGGTGGAATTGATTCTCCAGTTGCCTGCTATTTAATGATGAAACGTGGTGTACACATTGAATGTATTCACTATGCTTCACCTCCATATACTTCACAAAATGCCCAAGAAAAAGTAATGGAACTAGCTAGACTTGTATCTGGTTATCAAGGTGATGTTTTAGTTCATGTTGTTCCATTTACAGATCTACAATTGGCAATCTATCAAAATGCGGATGAAAGTTATGCGATCACATTGATGCGTCGTATGATGATGCGTATTGCGACAGGCCTAGCTAAGAAAAGACATGCTCAAGCTATCGCAACAGGTGAATCGATTGGACAGGTCGCAAGTCAAACTTTAGAGAGTATGCTAGCAATCAATGATGTCACAAATATGCCGATTATTCGTCCAGTTGTTTGTATGGATAAAGTTGAAATTATTGATCTTTCTAAAAAGATTGGAACATATGAAACAAGTATTCTTCCTTATGAAGATTGTTGTACGATTTTTACACCAAAGAATCCGGTCACTAAACCTCGTGTGGATAAGTGTGAAAAATATGAGGCAAAATGGGATTTTGACAAGATGGTACAAGATTGTATAGATAATACAGAAGATATTTGGGTACATCCAGTTAAGGTTGAAGAAGATTTATTCTAAGAGAAGTGAAATATAGCGCTTCTCTTTTTCTTTTATGTTATAATCTTTTTATGTTGATATGTCCGGTGTGTAAAAAGAAACTAATAAAAGAAAATAAAACATTTCGATGCGAAAATAATCATTCGTTTGATTGTGCCAAACAAGGTTATGTGAACTTATCGCGTAAACAGACAAAGAATCATGGGGACAATGCTTTGATGGTCAAAGCGCGTACCGATTTTTTTAAAAAAGATTATTATGATTTTATGCGTCAATATGTAAAGGGAAAGGCTAATGGATCTATTTATTTGGATGCTGGTTGTGGTCAGGGTTACTATACAAAAGAGATAGGGGCGAACTTTGAACATAGTTATGGGATTGATTTGAGTAAGGAAGCGATTCTTCATGCGTCTAAACAAGATAAACATACGCAATATATTGTGGGGAGTTTATTTGATATGCCTTTTTTAGATGAGAGTATAGATTGTGTTACAAGTATTTTTGTGCCTTTAGGCCAAGATGAAATCTATCGTATACTAAAAGAAAATGGATATTGGATCGTAGTAGGTCCGGGTCCTAAGCATTGTTTTGAATTAAAAGAAGTATTGTATGACACACCATACGAAAATGAAATGCCTGAAATACTAGAACAATATGAATTGGTAAACCAGGAAATTATTCAGAAAAAAAAGATGGTAGATGATGTATGGTCTTTACTAGAAATGACACCATATCGATATAAAACGAGTCAAGCTGGACTTGATCGTGTAAAACAATTAGAAAGGTTAGAGGTTACGTTTGAGTTTGTCGTAACTGTGTATAAAAAACATGAAAACAACAGTAAAAAAATGGGGAATTAATGGTGAGGGAATTGCGTTCCATGAAGGAAAGCCAGTATTTATTGAAAATGCCATTCCGGATGAAGTTATTGAATTTGATATTAAAAGTGATGAAGGTACTTATTTAGTTGGAGAATTAACTCGTTTAGTTGAACAGAGTTCAAAGCGTCGCTACCCACTTTGTCCAATTTGGAAAGAGTGTGGTGGATGTGCTTTGATGCATGTAAAGTATCCAGCACAATGCAAGATGAAAGAGGGTAATTTAAAAGAAACGCTGATTAAGTATGCGGATTATAATGGTCGCATTTTACCAATTTTAAAGAATCATGAGCCATTGTCATATCGTAATAGCTGCAAACTTCCTTTTGGTGAAGAATATGGGGAGTTATATACAGGAATGTATGAGCGTGATACAAACCATTTCCAAAAGATGAAAAGATGTTATGTGCATTCAAAATTGTTGGAACAAACGCGTCAGGAAGTTTTAAAAATTATGAATGAGCATCATTTAAAGATGTATGATGATAAAAAGAAAACGGGTTATCGTACATTGGTGATGAAAGAATTTGATTCTAAGATTCAAATTATATTTGTGACGGGAAAAGAAGATATCAGTGAAGAATTTATTCGTGATGTGACTCAACTAGAGGGTGTTGTATCAATCTGGCAAAGTGTAAAAACAGAAACAAAGCGTGAAGTATTTGGGGATATGCGGTTTATTTGGGGAGAAGAAAAGATGCATCTTCAATTAGAAGATATTCAATTATCTTTACTTCCTAGATCTTTCTTCCAGTTAAACACGAAACAATCCGTGAATCTTTATAATGTGGTTAAAGATTGGATGCCAAGATCAAAGACTACGGTTGAAGCCTATAGTGGTATTGGTGCTATCAGTTTATTTGTGAAAGATAAAGCTGAAGAAATCATTGGTGTTGAATCCATTCAGGATGCGGTTGATAATGCCAATGAAAATGCGATGTTAAATCATGCAGACAATGTATCTTTCATTTGTGAAGATGCGGGTAGTGCCTTAGCACATTTAGTACAAGAAAAAGAAGTGGATACATTGATTGTGGATCCGCCTCGTTCTGGTTTGGATGATACAATGAAGGAAACTATTTTAAAATCAAAAATCAAAACGATGATCTATGTATCTTGTAACCCAGCTACTTTGGCTAAAGATTTAGGCGTATTAAAGAAAGAATATCGTATTGTCAAGATTCAACCACTCGATATGTTTAGTCAAACTCCACATGTAGAAAGTGTTACACTACTTGTTCGTAATGATGACTATAAACCTAGACGTCGTTTTGATAATCGAAAAAATCGTGACTATAAACCAAGAAGAGATGGAGATTTCAAACCTAGACGTCGTTTTGATGATAAAAAAGATGGAGACTTCAAGCCGAAACGCCGTTTTGAGGATGATAAACCAAGAAGACGTTTTGATGATCGAAAAGATGGCGACTTCAAACCTAGACGCAGATTTGATGATGATCGTGGATCAAAACGTTTTACAGATGACAAACCAAATCGTAGATATGGTAAATAAAACATGCAAGTATTTCAGGAAAATGAAACTGAAGTCCTTTTCTTATTTATTAGAAATTTATTTCAGAGAATCTTGGCACTTCAATGATGAGAGATTCAAATATGGATGGCAGTGAATTAGAACCTATTGTTACAATCAATGATAAAATGTTGTACTAAATCCTTGTTAAGGATACCTAACCAAAAAAAGTTTACAAATTAATTAAATAGATAATTTTATGTTAATAAATGCGTTATAATGATGGTAGCGCATTCTTTTTATTTTTTAATTCATAATAATATACAAAAAAAGAGATAGGCTTTTTGCGTCTATTTGTGAGTAAAATAACAAGAATCTATGAGGAGGAGTTTATAAAATGAATAATTTTCCACATTTATTTGAACCAATTGAAATTGGAAAGACAACAGTAAAAAACCGTATTTTTATGCCACCTATTTCAACAAATATGGCCGATAAAGGGTATGTTACAGATGATTTAGTAGCACACTATTCTGCACGTGCAAAAGGTGGAGTTGGACTTATCGTTACTGAAGTTGTAACTGTAGAACCAACTTATGTATATCTTCCAGGAGATATGTCAATTTATGATGACAGTTTTATTCCAGGATGGAAAAAATTGGTGGATGGCGTACACCAATATGGAACTAAAATCTTAGCACAATTGTTCCACCCAGCTTATATGGCATTCCCAGTACCAGGAACACCTCAATTAATTGCACCAAGTTGTGTAGGTCCTTACTATGCACAAAGTGCACCAAGACCAGCAACCATTGAAGAATTACACACAATTGTTGATCAATTTGGTCAAGCGGCTCACCGTGTACAGATTGCCGGTGGTGATGGTGTTGAAATTCAATGTGCGCATGCTCATGGATTATTAGGTGGTTTCTTAACACCTTTATATAATAAACGTGCGGACGAATATGGTGGAAGTCTTGATGGACGTTTACGCTTATGTTTAGAAGTTATTGCATCTGTTCGCAAGTATTGTGGAGATGACTTCATTATCGATGTTCGTATTAGTGGTGATGAATATAGTGAAGGTGGATTGACATTAAATGATCAGATCTATATTTGTAAACAATTAGAAAAAGCTGGAGTTGACTTTATTCACGTATCTGGTGGTAATACAATCAAACGTGGATCAAGTATGCCAGCTCCTGGTACAAGTGCTGCACCTCACGCTCACTCAAGTGAAGAAATTAAAAAGCATGTAAATATCCCAGTCGCTACAGTTGCTCGTATTAACGAACCTTGGATGGCTGAAGAACTAATCGCAAACGGAAAATGTGATATGTGTATGATTGGACGTCCAAACTTATGTGACAGTGAATTCGCAAATAAAGCATTCGAAGGTAAAGTAGACGATATTCGTCCATGTATTGGATGTGGACGTTGTTTAACAGGAATCATGATGGGTAAACGTATTGGATGTACAGTAAATCCAAGCGTGGAAGATGATACGATTGCACCTGCAGAAACTAAGAAAAAAGTTTTAGTTATTGGTGGTGGTCCTGCTGGTATGGAAGCAGCATATGTTGCCAAAAAACGTGGACACGAAGTTGTTCTTTGTGAAAAATCGAATGAACTTGGCGGTCAATTAAGACTTGCGGCTGTTCCAATCGCGAAACAAGAATTGTGTAAAGTTATTAAATTTATGATTCGTCGATTAGATCATGAAGGTATTGAAATTCGTTTAAATACAGAAGTCACAAAAGAAAGGCTTGAAAATGAATTTAAAGATTACGAAATCGTATGTTCAAGTGGAGCTACACCAAAAGAAATTCCACCATTCAAAGTATTCAAAAATTGTATGACTGCAGACGATGTATTATCTGGAAAGAAATATCCAGGACGTAATATTGTTGTATTAGGTGGTGGAAGTGTTGGATGTGAAACAGCGGATTATTTAGCACCATTAATCAATGACTTATTCCCAATGAATCGTAAAATTACATTATTAGAAATGACAAATAACTTAATGCCTGGTGAAGGTGGAGCTGCAAAATCTAGATTGACTCAAAGATTGATGCAGAAAGGTGTTCGCATCGAATTGAATGCACAAGTAACAAATGTGGATGAAGAATCTATTACTTACGTAAAAGAGGGTGTTGAACACAAAATTACAGAAGCGGATACTTTAATTTTTGCTGTAGGATATGCACCTAAGAAAGTGGAAGTGGAAGCTGAAAATGTACACTATATTGGGGATTGTGAAAAAGTGGGAACTTTAAAAGATGCGATCACAAATGCGCATGAAATTGCTAAAAATATCTAGCAGAAATTATGATAAGTGAATTATTATAACCAATTCAAGTTGGTAACTTAACCTTTAAAAACAGAATTATGTTTCCCCTTTGACAACAGGATGTGAAGAAAGAGACGGATTGATTGAGCCTCGTTCATTAGCTTTCCATACAAGACTTGCACAAGGGGGATATTTTTATATCGTTATTGGCGATGTGGCTCCTGTTCGTACTACAAGTCCTACACCAAAACTATATGATGAATCGCAAATTGAAATGTATAAAAAATTAGCTGATGCCTTACATGAACACGATTGTAAAGTAGCTTTACAATTGTTCCATCCAGAATATGATGTTCAAGGCGTAGGAAAAATGATTGTGGAAGCTGGTATTGCTGGTTAATTGGCTGTAAAAGCGAAGGTTGCCAATAATTTAGAAGAGGCTAAAAGCAACAAAAAATCTGTGACGAATTGACAAAGGGTGCATACGCAAAATTACATCATGATATGCAGCACTTTGTGACGGAAGCAATTGCTGAACAATTAATAGCTATTAAAAATAGTATTGCCCAATGTGCTAGAAAAGCGCAAAAAGCAGGTATTGATGCGATTGAAATTCATGGTGACCGTTTATAGGTTCATTATGTTCAACATTATTAAATAATCGTACAGATAATTATGGTGGTAGCTTAGAAAATCGTACGCGTTTGCATTAGAAGTTTTACGAGCAAT
>ERZ827490.357-NODE-357-length-74829-cov-10.232648_pt1 | contig 74829 bp, 73 predicted proteins | sample MGYA00519770_ERZ827490 | MGnify/ENA primary metagenome ERZ827490 (study PRJEB31778, sample SAMEA3449324) | human gut metagenome | biome: human gut; feature: human-associated habitat; material: faeces | place: United Kingdom | collected 2010/2012 ... | reverse complement strand
CGAAGCGGGACTTGAACCCGCACAGCCGCAATGGCCAAAGGATTTTAAGTCCTTCTCGCCGGGCCACCATTCGAGCTTATATTAATCTATAAATCAATAATTTATCTAATGCTACTTACTAATACTTAATATTTGGTTTAACTATTGGTTTAACTAAAGTATTAAATCAAGATTAGTTAATAAATAAGTTTACAATCTCATTATGTATTTAATAATATTATCACTTCACTTCTCAACTTTGGTAAATGATTAATAACCATGCTCCAAAGTATATCAGCAGACAAGCTGTCAATCTCTTCAATGGCAGTAAGAATATCTTAAAGATGTTTCTTTATTGAATTATCCATATATCAAAGTCTTAGCTGTATCTATGCTTCTCTTTAGATACGGGTTCTTAATAGTCTGTTCTTCCAGTAGGTCAATTTCCCTACCCAATAAACCCTCTAAAGAATATTTGAAATCAAAGTAATTATTGAAGTAATCATTAGCTTCTTCCTTCTTGAAGTCAACCACTAAATCAATATCACTATTATCGTTAAAACGGGAAGTAAGGATATAGCCAAATACAAACAATTTACTAACCTTATGCTTCTTGCATAAAGTAATAATCTTCTGAATATTGTTCTCTATAAGCCTCATAATATACCTCCATTGGATTACAAAGATAATTAATTCTTATTTATAACGGAAATAACAGTAAAGTTTAATTCAACATTTCTGTAATAGGGGGCTTATAATTGAAATATCCTCTCTAAAAGGTCGTATTAGTCCATATGACTCTGGCACATTTATATCTAGTGCCAGTAAATAATTGTATGTAACATTCTCAATAAACATAGCAATAATTATAACAATAAAAGCCCAACTTAGCTTAATTGCTAGGCTGGGCTTTATTTATTCTTTCTTATCTTCATCCTTATGTATAAATCCTTTCTTCCATATACCAGTTACACTATCAATTCCTAATAATCCCATCACACATAATAGAAAGGTATCTATCATCAGTGGAGCTTGTACGCACATAACAGTACAATAAATTAATACTATTACTGCTACAAACCATCCTATTACCCCACATACTCTCTTACTACTAATTCCAGAGTGTGAGGTAAACATTTGCTTTAGGAATGTAGTAAATTTCATTCTATCAATTCTGATATTGCTAATAATTAGTATCTTTGCTGCCAGAGTAGCTATCCTCATCTCGTAAGAGAATTAAGAGCTACTTCATGGCAGATTAGTTATCTAATAACCCTTAATTGGAGGATAGGTTATGAGAACTAACAACTCATCTAAGGTAAAAACTGTCTTCGTGAACTCCTACTATCGCTATGAAGGAACCCAATTCGTTCATAGTCACTGGAGAAGCTTGCCACGTAGATAAGTTCAAAGCCAGATTGTCCGAAGCAGTCTGGCTTTGTTTTATGATGTAAAGTTACTAATCGGTAAGTAGTTAAACTAATGAACCATGTTAAGTATTGTTACTTGGTAGTATATAATCATCTGGTATATCGTGCGGTATACGAATGTCTGGGGCCATCCATATCTTATCTACACTCCACATCTTCTTACAAGCTTCTTCTTCAGTTATCTCTCCTGCTTCAACCTTAGCATAAAGGTCGTTAAGCAGTTCATCATACTCACTACTACTCATTTCTATCATAATTTATTCCTCCTATTGTTCCAGCTACTGGATATACAAAATACTTACCCGTCAGTGCGTTCCATACTCGTTTATAATCTCTTGGAGTATCAATAAATATCATTATCTTTGTATATGTTTAACCATTAATACTTATAGATTATGACTGACTGCAATAGAAGAGTGTGGGTTCGTTTACTTATCAAAGCACCCAGCAATATGCCTAATAATGCTCAAGAGTTATTTGAATATTATTGTGCACAGAAGCGTTTAGATACATCTCCTCAACCGTGGAGGTGTCACTGTTGCAATCTTAAGAAGTCTAACATGGCAGCAGCCTTTGTTGTTGATGCTTATGGTGAAGATAGAAATCTATACTTAACCTTTATATGCTTAGACTGTTTAAAGGGACGCATTAATGAGCCAGATAATCCCGTTGCATTCCAAGCGCTCTATGGAGACTTACTATTTATTTCTAAGTATGAACCTTCTGCTGACTTTACAGACCTTAGCATCACAGAACCTTAATTCTTATTTAAGGTTTATAGTTATTCATCTGATTGTTCGTTTGCTTCCTTCATTGATACTACTTCTCTATTAATCGCCATTCCTTTAGCGAAGGAAAGTAGCCTAAATGGAATATCAGACTTAACACAATAGCTAGTGTAGTAAGCAATAATAGGATTACCGTACTCCATTATCAAATCATTAATCTTATCAAAGAATTTATCTTTATCTGGTAAGCTATCATATATTTCCTTAAAATCACCACTAACCCATCCACCACGTGTGTTAAATGTTAGTTTACCATACACATCTTCTTCTAGGTCTTGAATTGAAGTATACCTATGAATGTACTGCTTATTCTCATTAGTTCTATTCTCAAACAGTTTTACGTAATAGTTTACCATACAATCCCATGACATATCAAATACCGGATTGGGATTCTCAATATACGTAAATTCATTAATTCCACTCATCGAGGTGCTTGGAATATCACCTATTGTTATTTCCATTCTCATATTAATTTATTAGGTTTATAGTTATTACGTTCTTTATCTACAATATGAAATTATTTACATTTCAAAGAAATTATCTATTATTGGACCATCATCTCCTTCTGGAATAACTTCTGAATACTCATCTAACTTAATATCAGTTCCAATCACTTTAACTCCCATTATACGTAGATTACCATTAATGTATTCATAATTCTCTACTTTACTAAGTAAATTAAAGAACTCTTCCGATTTAACAATTTCCTTATGCACTATTAAGTAGTAGTCTGGAATTGGTATAGTAATACTACACCATTTATCAACATCCGTTCTAAGAGAAGTTAGAGATTTAGGACATTTATTATCCCAGCAGTCCAGTAGAATACTTGCCAGTATTAATAAGTCTTCCCTATTTATACTTGGAAACTTCTGTAAAACCAAATTGATTTCATTCATAGCCATTAATTAATGTGTTAATTGCAGGAATACCTAGTGCAGATGCTCCTAATATCTTGGAATATTAATAAATATTAGTATATTTGCAATATGAACATTATGTAACATTCTCCTCGCACTGTATATGATAGATAATTAACAATCATTAGATTAGTTATTTATTAATTATTAAAAAGGAGCTTATGATACATAATTGTCCATATTGCTTTGGTGATAAGCCAGTCTTCGTAAGGGCTTACAACCGTACAAGATTTGGGCGACATGAGTTTGTAAGAGCACATTGCCGCAGTTTACCTAACAAGTAAAGATTCACTACTGGAGTCTAGTTCCCACCACAGAATTAGGCTCCTTTTATTTTATATAAAGGTACTAATTATCTGTTTGACAAACTAATGCACGAATGTCAAATATTATTATCATTACGTTCTTTATCTATAAAGTCGTACATCTTCCCAAATGTAATTCCTATTGCAGATATATCATAGCTCTTAATAACTCCTTCATTGGAAATTACTCTTACTTGTAATACATCTTCATTTGACCTATAAGATGCCATATGGTGAGTACGCTTTTTATCAAATTCTGAGGTAAATATATCCAATTCATTCTTAAAATGAGATTGATTAATATAGTTTACGATGTAGTCATAATCGTTAATGATTTGGCATAATTTTATAAAGTCTTGACAACAATAGATAGATTTCTTATAATCTTCAAACATTAACTTAAAGCTATCCACTGTATAGTCCTTATTAGCATTATAAAACTTTATTCTTGCTATAACTCCGTCTGATAAATCGGATAATTTAGTTATTCTTCTTTGTGGTTTGCTTATCCACATTTCCTTTATTAAATCCATAAGTTGTCCCTCCTATTAAGAATGGCATTAGTGCTTTATAAATATTAGGATTTGATAAATCGAAGTCCCCGTTATTACCAATAAGAGACTTCCTAGGTGTTCCAGAATGTAATATCAAATCATCATTTGGTTTAAATCCCCAGGTTTCATCTACATCCTTTATATATGTAGCATCGTATTTACCTGTGGCTTTAACTTCATCAACAATCCTATCTGTCTTCATTCTAGTTCCGTCTGGCAATCTCACTTCAGAGAACTTGTCACCATGTGCATCAAATCCTTTTATTCTAGTTCCTTTGGGCACTCCTATATGAAATACCTGACCCTTCATAGTTTTAGAGTATGGTAATGCAGCTTCATATCTATCAGCTAGCCATGTATCACCAGTGTAGGTTGGGTAATCACGAAGCATTGTCCCGTCATTAGGCACACCGTTATACCAAACGTCTCTGTTAGAAGGGAACTCTCCATGTCTGAATTTCTCGCCATCTTTACTCATTAGTTGAATCCATGTACGCTTATCGCCCTGCCAAGGTTCTCCGTCTCTAGTTTTAAGCCATGTACCATTAGCTTTAGCTGCTCTTTCTATTGCTGCGTATTCTGCTAAATGTTCCTTGCTAATTTCTCCTCCTTTACTCCAACCTCTCCAGTCTACTTCTGATAACAATGGATTGTTGGGGTTCTTATAATAATCAGATACCACTCCCATATTCTTATTAGCATTTTTAGCATACCTAGCAGCATTAATAGCTCTGTCTCCCAACATTCCACCAATAAATCCACCTACTAGAGCACCCTTATCTCCTGCTACTTTATTACCTATGCCAGCTCCAACTAATGAACCTACCATAGATGTTGCAGTGGCAGTAGGATTAGCAATACCCATTCCAGTTGCAAAGGTACTCATTGCTGCTGACTTATTAAAATCAAACATAGCACCTGCATTACTTTTAGTAGTTCTGGTATTGTTGAATGGTGCAGACCAATTCCAAATATGCTGATTATTATAAAGATTATTATTTCTGGCTTGTTCCTCTTTAATCTGTTCAGATACCTCTTTCTCCCAACCAGTTCTATTATCTTGAGATAGCACTGGCAGTTGAGTTGGCATATATGTTCTCTTAATAGGACTAAGTGGAATTTGAGGAGTATAATCTTTAATAGCATCCCTTCTCTGAACTACTAGCCCATTCTGACCTTTAGATATGCCATTATAAACTCCAGTGAGAAGTTTGGCATAATTCCTAGCTTCTGCATATCTTCTCTTACCTTTATTAGAACCAGTAAGCTTAGCTACAAACTTATTAATATCATCGTTCTCCTCAAAGTCATATAGTCTCTTTAAGAACTGTACCTTATCTGCTGCATACTCATCCATAGAGTTATAAGACCTAAATTTCTGCTTAATGGCTTCACCTTTAGCATTCTTATCATTACCAGTTACATAATCACCTTTCCATTTAGCTCCAGTAGTCAGATTGCCGAAATTGAATTTACCTTGTGCAGAACGTCCCCAAGCACTTTCTAAAGCATCTTGTGATACCAGCATTCTAATTGCATTATCATTAGTAATACCTGCTCTCTTATAAGCATTAGTAAGGTCAGCTACCCATTTACTTCTGTCCTTATAAGGACTACTCCAAGTTGAGTTGGCAGTATCAACTACTACTTTACTAGCTACTGGCTTATTGACTACTGGCTCTGCTATAGGCTTACTAGCTACTGCTGGAGTTTCTTCTACTGTATCAGACTTACTGTCTTCTCTTTCTGGTACTACTAATGCCTGCTCTGTATTATATGTAGTAGGTATGTAATACTCACTGAATGGATTGATAGGATTAGTAATGTCAGTGTAGTCTATTACTGGGTCTTCCACTACATTATAGCTTACAAACTTTATGCCTTGCTGGGCTTTCTTAATTCTTCTCTTGTAAACATTCAACCTTTCTGACATAAGGGTATTATATTAGTATTTCTATCTTAGAAAGGTTGAACATTTACATCAATAGCAACAAATATGATTTAAGGAAATAGCAACTCAACAATTTGCCTAAACACATCACCTGCCATCAACCCACCACTAGCAGGCAAACCAGTCTTATTAATAGATACAACAACACTATACTTGGGATTGTCAGTAGGAAAGTAGCCGCAGAACTCCACTGCATACATTGTACTGCCATCATCTGTAGAGACTATGATAGTGCCTTGTTTTCCTGCTACGGTAGTCTTATCTGACTTGGCAGGTTGCCCCAGTCCGTCTGTAACATTATATGCCAGTGCCAGTTTCAAGCTGTCAATACTAACCCTACTTGCTATCTGGGGATTGATAACTATGGTACCGTCTTTGTAAAGCTGAGGCTGTACCATCTTTCCACTATTAGCAATAGCATTATAAAGGGTTAGAGTTTGTATGGGAGTAATAGTCTGATTATATCCAACACAAAACCACGCCAAGGTTGTATCACTCCAACCGCTATCTTTAGGAGTAATAAAGTATGCAGGTTTTAGATTGGCTATTCCTGCGATGCTGTCTGGTTTACCATAACTCATATTATTCAACCGATTGAAGTATGCTTGTACATTGTTACCAAAAGCATTCTCCATAGTCTTGACTATAGCAATGTTTGAACCACTAGCCAGTCCTTGCTTTACCGTAATTTCACCATAGCCGCCTCTATGCCAGTTATGGTCGAAAACTGTATCTCCCTTACAGACATAAATGCCATTGCCTACATTCACCCTATCACTCACTTTCACCTTCCCAGTCTCCAGTGCAGCCAATAGCGAGACACCCTGCATCAAGCCAGTAGGCTGTTGTACAGAGAAGTTCTCGCATGGTTGGTAGTCTGCGCTGTCTTTCCTTTCAAGTCCAACCAGAGCCTTTATCTGCCCAGTCTGGACTTCCATAACAATTACCTGCCCAGATTGGGCATTAAGTTCAGACAGCTTGCTTTCCAGTATGACAGTAGCACTGGTCTGTAATGTACTGTCTATACTGGATATATGCTCTGCTATTGGTTGGCAAGAAACTTGAATGAACAATATTATTAATGCAATAAGTTTGTTCTTCATCATTTCAAACCAATTTAATATTACTTGTTCCATTCTTTACATACTGAACAATTAGGGTCATGAACCGGTTTCCCATCTTTCAGAATAAATTTATGTTTGTAATATCCCTCCTCCTCTCTCTGTTTACATTTAGGACAATCTATACAGTGCATACCTTCTCCATCTTGTTGTGTACCATCTCTATTGTAAAATATAATGTAATCATGCCCATCTGACTTCGTTACCCTTTTACTTCCAGCTAATTTCTCATCATTAGGATAAAATACACCATCTTTGTATGTTCCATCATACTTACCTTTACAACTGGATAATGCTATTAGTATAAATACTACGCAACGGCACAGTATATTTATATTTAATCTCTTCATTGTAAATTCCTCCTTAGTTGATTAATATATAATTAAATTCATTCGGATATAAAACAATAATAGTTAACAATTATCTGCAATACTTATGATTAGAATATAATCGTCACAGGTTTATTATTGATTTTAGTATTGCCATAATACTTCTTCTTAGGATAATCCTTTAACAGATAATTCTTAGTTTCCGTAGGAATATTGGGGTCAGCTATATCATCTTCAATTTTACGCATAGGTACATATATACTCTTCCATTTGTCCTTACTGAGTATAGCATAATCATTGTAAAGAGCTATTGCAGTAACTGCACCATTATCTTGTACTTTTATCTTAATAATTACATTAGTGTTGCTAAACCCTCTAGCTTCTCCATTTACATCTCTAACCTCATCTGCATATATGAAGCTTGAAACTAAAATCATTACACAAAATAGAATTACTTTCTTCATATTATTTATAGACACCTTTAATTCCCTATAGGCTTTTAATTGTTAATAGTAGTGTGAGGAACACGACATAAAGTCGCACACTTCTTTAATAAAATTGCTGATTGATAAAGTAGATAGACTGTCTGTTTCTTAATATACTTGTATTATAGTCAGTGTCCCCTAACTAACTGTTATACAATAAAGAAGCGTGGGAACATTGAATATTACTACGTTGAGGCTCTGGACTGCCCTAAGTCAAGTAATAAACAATAGCCCACGCCAAACGATATATAGACTATCCAATATAAGATAGGTATATAACATTGACGTGAGCGTTCTTGCCTATTATCCTTGACTTATGAAATTGTCCAGATTTCAACGTAGGATAATATCTTAAACGCTCTTCGTTAACTAATATGTCCTTCCAACTTCCCAACGCATTAGGCTGTTAGAATTGCTGCAAAGTTACGAATTTACGTTTGATTGGCAAGAACTTATTGTTTATTAAATGCAGAAAGGCATTCCTACTCCATAAATCAAGGTTAGGAGCAAATTTGTAAAAGGTCTATATAAGTAGAAATTTATAAATTTACTCCCAACTTGAATTATTGGCTTAAAAGGCTGTTCCACTCCATTCTTAATAATTGGTGAGCGCAATCGCCAGTAATCAAAAACTAAGGCAGTCATAGGTATTAAGTAGTTCTTCCTGCCTTAATCCCAAGTATCTCTTGGTAATTGATACACTGGAATGATTGAATAGCTCCATGAGTTTGACAAGTGCAAGCTCCGAACTTTCGCTGTTCATGTTATAGACCTGCCTGCCGAAAGTCTTTCTAAGGCTGTGGCATGAGAAGTTGCCTATATGCAGCCTATACTTCCTTTTAACCTCTTTGAGGACTACATTTATCCTCTGTATGGAATAGACCGTACCTTTCCGGCTAACCAATATAGGCGCGTCTATGCCTATAGGACTGATATGCTTGTAGCAGTCACAGATATGCTTCTGTAGCTGCATGTTAATTCTCACAGTCCTTTGCTTTCCCGTCTTGATTTCGATAACGGTAAATTCCTCCGCATTTAATATCTGCTTCCAGCGTAAAGCCAGAATGTCAGATATTCTTAAGCCAGTAAAACAGCCCAGAGCAACAAGAAGCGAGATTTTATAATTCCCGTCTTTGGCTAACTTCCTTATCAAGTTCATTGCCTCGCTCCATTGCAGATAATCTGCGGTTGTACTTGAATATTTAAGTGACATAACGTTCAGTCTTATAATGAAATGAATAAAAGTGAATATCATTTTTAAGTTGAAATATCCAACTTATTGATAATCAAAGAAACATTCACTAATAACAGAAGTGAATATAATAAATAAAGGACACCAAGTTAATGATGTCCTTTGTTACGTTCAAGCCTATATGAACGGCAAATAGGCTTCATCCAATGCACCGCTCTCAATAATCTTTTTGCAAAGTTCATGTGAGGCTTGATTTCTAAGGTCTGTACCATAGCTTTCATCACCAACCATTTGAATGATTGCCACAATGGTTCTCATAAGCTCCTGCTGTAGTGTACGGTGATAATACCTCGTACTCTCTGCAAACCTTTTAGGATTCCAACTATAATCGTTCAAGGCTCTTTCAAGTTCTTGCGCTGCCTTGTATTCGCGACTGTCTTCTATTACCATATCTTTTAATATTTAAGAGGTTTATAAATAAAAAGAGCACCTATACCTTATTATATAGATGCCCTCCATACCAAGCTATCCTTTAACAATGGCATAGCCCAATAGCAGGATATATCCCACCGCTATAAATGGAAACAATGCCATTGCAATGAAGAATACCAAAGTCGCCAGTAACACATAGAATAAATTCCGTAGCATAATCTCCAGTTTTGAGAAACCAGTAATAGAGTATAATTCCAGATACAGCTAAGAGAGAAACCAACTGTATCTTTCATCACCATGCAGAGCGGATGCAATACCCGTTGCAAGTTCTGTAGCGTTGTAGGCTCTATCCAGAAAGCTGTCTATGTAGCTGCTCTTGTTGCTGCCAGTAAGCAGGTTGTAGAACTTCCACATGGATAGGTCACTGCCAAGACTGCCAAAGTTCTCATCATTGATATACGCTTTAGCCACACTGTTTACTTGTGTATCAGTAAGCAGCATTCTGGGGATAGCCTTCTGATAGCCTTGTGGCAAGCACTGATAAAGTCGCATCCTGCCAAGTAAGGTCACAAACTGGTGCTCATTTAGGCAGGTATCGCCTAAACTCTGCATCATGTGGATGTTCTTGGCTGCATTGAAATTATTAAGCAGTTCCAATGTAGCCTTGAACAGTTCCTTTGTGCCCATTACTTTTATATCATCCTTATATCCGTCTGTAAACACGCACATGTTACAGCATACGGTATTCTTGAACGATACAGCCAGTCTGAATAATTCTGGGCTTTTCTTGGTAGCAAGGTTCTCCCTATTCAATGCACGTACCCCCACAATGGAAAGGTTGAGCCTATTCCCAGACACTTCCTCATAGATAGATGGTATGTCTATGGCGAAAGCGCACCTTTCATAATACTGGGTCGTGTCGGCTTCCGTCAGCAGGTTCTTGGGCTTGTTGATGGCTTCTGGACGTCTCCCTTTTATCACATGGCTGCACCTTATGTCTGGTTGCTCTATCCGTTCACCGCTATAGAATGAACTGGCAGCTTCCCAGACCGTTTCAATGAATGCGTTGTGTGAAATGGTAAGTTCATTATCCTTGCTGAATACTGGTATCACACAGTCATTCTTCAAGTGCTCCAAACTTACCTCCACGGAATTAGCCTCAATGAAATGGTTCACCTTCTTGGGCTTTGTAATCTCTTCCACAACTACTGTTGCATCCTCTGCAAATTCTCCTAAATTGCTGTTCCTTCTCTGTGCCATGACTGGCATAATCTGTAATGCTTCCATAATCTGTAAATTATTAAGTTGATAATTAGAAATTCCTCCATCTGAACGCCATATAAACGATAATGTACAGCACTATGGCAAACATTGCCTGCGGTGCTGCAATGAACGGTACAACGAGTATTGCACCAACCGTCAGAATTGCCTTTAAATCTTCCATAAGCGATAATTTATTGGTTAGTAATGAATGAATTGAAAGGGAATGATAGCCAGAAACAAAAAGCCTCCCAGCCTTGCACGCATGTGTATTTCTGTAATAAATCTGTATTTGCCCGTAATGGCTGTTACAGAATTTCAAGCGTTCGGGGCTGGAAGGTGATTTCGCATCTGGTGTTCATTTCCCATCCAAGAGAGGTGAGGGTAGTTAGGAGTAACAGTAAAGAAGTGCTTGAGACATACACCAGATATGGATATACATGCCAACCGTTTTTCTACTGTCAGCAGTTCTATCCTATATGGTTCTGTACCTTATATGGAAACACTTCCCAGAACTAAAGGGGGAGGGGTATGATTTAGAGACTACCAAATTGAATTGGGGTATATAATGGAAATATATCCTATTAAAAGGTCGTATTGTGACAATACTTATAACATGATTATGGGGTTATCTTCATCCTCACTGTCAATTGGCGGTATATTCAATGTACTTGCTATATATTCCAACGTCATGTATTCCGGTTGGGTTACAAGTCTCCGGCTTAGCACATAAGGGAGGTAACAATGGATGAAAGGCTGTTCGGTCTCTATTGCATTCTGTAGATACACATTGACACTTACATGATTGGCATCTGCCAACTTTACAATATCCTCATTGGTCACATTAAACTTGGCGGCTATTCTGGATAGTATCTCATTGCTCCTCTTCACTTTATTGCCCACTTTATGTATTGTATCATTCCTATCCGGAGGAATAATCCCATTATCAAGACACCAGTTATAGATTGTATGATATACCGCTGTCAATAGAGGCTTGCTTTGCCCATTATTATGTGCCACTATATAATCCGGTATGATATGCCTGTTGGTAATCAGTATGCCTTTGGGTATATACTTCACTTGTTTAAGTTCTACAGCAAGTTTCAGTAACCTGGTCAGAGTATCTCTGTCGGTTTTAAGCAGTCTTGACAGTTCACTGATATTTACTCCACCTTTATAAGGTTGTCTGCTGATATATTTATTGGTCTCATTTATACATACGGCTTTTAATTGGAGTAACAGACCTTTGACCTTGTTGGCTTCCTTGATGCTTGCAATGCCACTGCTTATGTCTTCACTAAAAAAGGCATTATTGATGTAGAAGTAATTGGGATAGCTTGAGGCAAAGTAGTATGTATTATGCGTATGTATCTCTCCTTTCTCATCTGGCATAGTCCTCCCATCTACTTTAGTGAATAGCGCCCCCTTGGAGATTAATGCAGGTACAATATTCTCGACTGTTCCTTCTGCCACCTTTATATTCTTGGCAATATTAGGATAAGTGAGCCTGCTGGTAACATTTAATTCATAGTTCTCTCTTGATTTTATATAGGCATATACTAATGTAGCCGTAAATTTATTATTACCGTCTATCTCCGTTATTCCCTTTGTCAGTACTGTATATTGTTCCATTGAAAGCAATGTGTGCGTCATTAATGAATAGAATATCTTTACCTTCTCTCAGCATCTTACAGAAGTATGCCGCTCCAAAGAACTCCTTGGCTTCACGTCTGTTATTAAAAGCTGTCTTTGTTGGTACATGTATTATCATACCGTTATTTGGATTTATTAATTAGTAATGGTTGTATCTGCTTGCCTGCATAGGATAACACGACTTGTCAGCAGCCCTATTACTCGCTATCGCCATTCCATCATTTGTAAAGCAATGCGAAGCGTTGCGTACTAACATAAGTAGTGTAATTAAGGTAGTGAGTTAGGTAGTGAATAGGTCTCCAGTTTACCGCAAGTCATCCCTCCAGTTCCCCACAACTTTATACCTCCAGTTTACCGCAGATATAGGTCGGCAATTAAATTCTGGTTGGTCAATGTCCTTGTTATAATTCTGTAGTGTTCAGTAAGCCAACCTCCGCAACGCCACATATATGGTGTAAACCTTGCCCTTCCTTCTACGCTTACATTTCATGTAACCGTTGAATTGCGCCCACATGCCGACTTGGAATATATTATCTTTAACTCCTTGCTTCAAAGCCTTAGCTCTGATTTCTTCATACGTGAATTCTTCCATTGTAATTATTGGAATTTGGATAGATTGATTTTATTAAGTAATCTGGATTGGTGTAGGGGTATCTGGATATATTTCCATTGAAGTAGCACAAAGGTAGTAAACTATTCAGATAGTAACTAACCATAATGCCGCACATTGAAAGAACTGTTTACAATGTAGAATAAAGCCCAATATTCCAAACGTCGGTATCTGGATTATCGGGCAATGGCGTATATTCAACCTTTTAGCATTCCGGGCATATAATACAAATATCCAGCCTAAAAAGGTTGAATGGTCCAGCTATATCTTCTCACTTACAAGCAATAGGGCTTTCTCTTTCTTAATCCATGCGTTCTGGGTATTGAAGTATTGATTGATAGTCTGTGCCGTAATCTTATTGGGTGGGGTTACTCTTAACAAATCAAAGATACGTATAAGTTCCTTCTTTATATAATCAAGCCTATACTTCCTCCCAACCTTGAAAGAGTTCTTAATCAACTGGATGACTTCCGTACCTTTAGCCTCTGCAAGATATTGCACAATAACCATACGTTCCTTAATTTTGGTATAGGAATAGTCAAGCTCCTCAATTCCGTCCGCACCCAACATTTCATAAGCTTTCACTATGAAGGGGTCTGCCTTCCTCAGTTCAGCTTTGAACTCACGCTCCTGCTCAGAGTAACAATTTCCTAAAAGTTGCAACTCCTTTACGATAGCCTTCCTCTTGTCCTTGACGCTCATAGCCTTCAATTCCCGTCGGACTTTAAAGCTTTCATCATCCACGAAGTGATAATTAGTAACCCACATGAGGGCATTCAGTATATCATCATGTTGGAGATAGGCTGCATGCAGAGACTTGTTATCATGGTAATATCCGATAACGAGCGCATCATTTACATAATTATCAATGGCGAACCAGTTCTTATGTCCGTTCCTATCAAGCATCCTATTAAACGGCAGACTTTCCATTGCAGCCCTATAGGCTTCCCTTGCCCCTTTATTGGGGGCTGCATCATAGAACTTACGCAGTGTCTCATACACATTCTCACTCGTATCCATAAAGCTGCAAAGCTCTTCCTCACTCCGTTGGGGCAGGTCATAGTTCACATTGGTGATATGCTCGATTGAAGTGACCCCATTTCTGAACCGACCTATAATCTGGATTACATCGGAGAAAGGGTCAAGTGCGGTCTGCTCTGCAAAATACACATCAGTAACCATCATAAGATAGGGCTTAACATCCAATTCTATATCAAAGGCATTGAAGAAGCGGCTCGTGAAGAAGTTGTATTGCCTCATATTGTCCTTATCCCATTCGTCATAACACCGGATAAACTTGTTCTGCCTCAATTTATCCATACTCTTGGGAGCACAGAAGACGGAAGACCTATCCAATACTTTCAGCCGGGTCATTATAGAATAGATAAGGTCTATGGAGTTTGTAAATATGAAATAGGATTTGTCCTCGCTCCAATCAGTCAGTGCCGGGAACAGACTAATCACATCCCTTAATTCCATTATCACGTTATTGCATGGCTTTATATTCACCAGTTTGGAGCAATCGTATGTCGGCTCTATCTTCAAGGTCTTGAAACCGTACTCTTCAAAACGTGGGTCACTGAACTTTAGGGGAGTGGCAGATACCAGTGCCTTGCCTTTGAACTGGAAGAAGTCATCCATAGGCAGAACTATATTAGTTCTGTAATCCACATCCTTAACTGCCTTGTGCGCTTCATCTATTAGACAAAAGCATGTATCGTACATGCTTATACCTACTTCCAGAAATGCGTCCTTGACCTTAGGGAAACTTTCGGGAGTTGTGAGTATCTTAAGCCATTTCCCTTTACTGGATTGGATATACTTAATGACATTCTCCAGAGTTATCCCTTCATATATTCCAAATAAATTATCGTCCTTATGTTTGGGCGATTTGCACTTACCCTTAATTACCGGGACGTTCGGCTCTATGACGATGGAATGTCTGGCAGCCTTCAATTCACTATAGGTCGCACCAAATCCGGTTATGGTCTTATATAGGACAACATCAGTGGGTATCTGTTCCAACACATCGGTAAGATACTGGTCGGGAGAACTGACTTGAATAGGGGGCAGGCTTTCCATCATATCATTTTACCATGTTCTCTTAAATAGTCTATAAGTTCCTGCTTCCTATAGAACTTGAAGAGTACCTTACCATAATCAAATGGAGCAATACCGGTAATATAACTACTTCTATCAAGGAACAGAGGTGTGAATTGAAGTGGAATGTCACTCCGTATGAACATCTCCAATACATGAAATTGGAAGTCTTGTATATGTTCGGCTTCCTCAACTGTCATTATGGGCTTTGCGTCTATATCCTCCATATAGGACTTGCCGCACATAAGATAACCCATCAACCAATCAAAACTGTTTTGGTATATTACATACTTGAATGCCTCGACATTATCCGTTCCAACCAATGCACATGGGAGATATTGGGTATTCTCGCTGAAGAACCTCACAACCAACCTTTCACCTCTAAGCATCAGTTGCTTAATTGCATTGTGGGCATCAACATTACTATATCTTGTAATCTTCTCCTTCATATTATATCTATTTAACGCCGTAAAGATAAATAATGCCGCCTCATTATGCAATAGAGCGGCATTATAAATTAGAGTAAATGTTTCATTGCATCATCTAACTGAGCATTCTCAAAACTATCAAGATATATCTGTGTTACCCGTTCTGAACTATGCCCTAAAGACTCACAGATAACAGACGTTGATACTCCTGCACGCTTCAATACAGTAGCATAAGAATGACGAGCGACGTAACTGGAAATCTTCAACTCAATACCCAACTCCTTCCCAATATCCTCTAAATACCCATTCACATTGGCCAACACATCATAAATTCGATTCCTTATCTGACGTGGAGAACGCTCTCTATTATCCAATATAGGGAATATATATCTACGCTGTGGGGAACGATAACGGTTCATTATTTCTATAGCTTTCTCTTGCAATGGTAACATTATCAACTTCTTTGTCTTCTGACGGACATAAACCAAACGTTCCCCTTCAATATTCTTATCTGTTAAACATGCCATATCAGTAAAGTTTATACCACCCATTAGGTAAGAGAACGTAAACATATCAACTGCCAATCTTTTATAGAAACGTCCCCCTGATGTATCATATTCTATTACCTGCTTCATCTGTTCTTTGGTTATCGCCCGTTTAGCCGTCTCTTTATGCAATTTAGACACCTTATACTTCTTAAACGGATAGCAGTCTGGCTTTACCAATCCCTCAGTCAAAGCCAAATTATAAACCGCTCGTAGCGTTCTGAAACGAATACCAATAGTATTATCTGCCAACTTACAACATCTCAACCATACTTCATACGATTTTAGCCAATTCACATCTATCTCAGAGAAGTAAATATCCAGATGCCCCTTATACTTGTATAGTGAATTATATACCTGCTGTACAGAAAGTGCATACCCCAACCTGCCTTCCAGCTTCAATTGTGCTATATACTCATTAAACAAATCACCAACAGTCTTAACTTTCTGAGTGGTAGTAGTAGCCTCAATTAGTGTAGCAAGCGAATACTCTCGCTGCTCTGTACTAAATTCAAGTATCTGTTCTGAATACCTCTGTTCCTGCTCATTAATAACCTTTAATATCCGCTCACGATTAGGACAATTACGCTTAGGTTTGTTCTTCTCAAAGTCCCAATACTGAGATTTTACAGAGATGCCAAGGCTTACATACTTCTTCTTACCACTCATACAAACACGAAGCATGAGAGGATGCTCACCATTACTAAGAACTTTAGACTTGTAACACAATACGTTAGCTGTAGCTTTCATTACAATTTCGGTTTAACTCTTGGTTTAACTCTTGGTTTAACTCAATAGTATAATTCCCGTTTAAATCCGTATTAATGCAAGCATAAACCAGAATAATCCCTATAAAGAAAAAGCTCTGCAAATCAATGATTCACAGAGCTTAATCGAGTACTCGAAGCGGGACTTGAACCCGCACAGCCGCAATGGCCAAAGGATTTTAAGTCCTTCGTGTCTACCATTCCACCATTCGAGCATCCTTTCAAAGAGAGCGGAAAACGAGACTCGAACTCGCGACCCTAACCTTGGCAAGGTTATGCTCTACCAACTGAGCTATTTCCGCATTTGGAGAACGGGTGCAAAGATAAACAGTTTTCCCGTTTCTGCCAAATTTTTTTTTATAAAAGTACAGTACTCGCAGCGGGACTTGAACCCGCAGAACCTTTTACCTGCCCAGCAACTCTTTCTCCGCAGCTTGCATGGTCTCAAAATTGAAACCATCTACCACTTTCTGCATCAGGGCAGAGACTTCATCGTTGCAAAGGTTTCCGATACTGCCTTCATGGGTATGGTGCACCTCTTTGCTGTGCGAGAAGTTTCCGGCTTCAATATCCAGTCCCACCTTCTTGTAGGCATCGCGGAAAGGCATCCCTTCACGTGCCAAGCGGTTGACTTCCTCCACACTGAAAATAAGCAGATACTTGTCATCATCAAGAATATGTTCGTTCACCTTGATTTCATTCATAATGTAAGTCGTCATCTGCAGACAGTCTTTCAGTTCCTGAAAAGCAGGCAGGAAGACCTCTTTGATAATCTGCAAGTCACGGAAATAGCCGGAAGGAAGATTGTTGGCTATCATCATAATCTGCTGGGGAAGGGATTGCAGTTTGTTGCACTTGGCACGCGTCAGTTCAAAGACGTCCGGGTTCTTCTTGTGAGGCATGATGCTGGAGCCGGTAGTGCAATCGTCCGGCAGCTTCACAAAACCGAAGTTCTGACTGTTGAACATACATGCGTCAAAAGCCAATTTCGATATGGTTCCGGCCACACTGGCAAGGGCGAAAGCTACATTACGCTCCATCTTGCCACGCCCCATCTGGGCATACACTACGTTGTAGTTGAGGGAATCAAATCCCAGAAGACGGGTAGTCATCGTACGGTTCAGCGGGAACGAGGAACCGTATCCCGCAGCAGAACCCAAAGGATTGCGGTTGCACATCTTGAAAGCTGCCTGAAGGAACATCATATCGTCCACCAGGCTCTCGGCGTATGCCCCAAACCAAAGTCCGAAAGAAGACGGCATGGCTATCTGCAAGTGTGTATAACCCGGCATCAGTACATCCTTGTAGCGTTCGCTCTGCATAATCAGCACATGGAACAATTGTTCCACAGCCTCCGCCACTTCCTTTATCTCTGCACGGGTAAAGAGCTTCAAATCGAGCAACACCTGGTCGTTGCGCGAACGTCCGCTGTGTATTTTCTTACCTATATCACCCAAGTTGCGCGTCAACATAAGTTCCACTTGTGAGTGAACGTCTTCCACTCCCTCTTCTATCACAAATTCTCCACACTCGGCCATCGCATAGATTTTCTTCAATTCGGCCAGCAATTGCCGCAGTTCTTCCTTCGTCAACAAGCCAATACTTTCGAGCATTGTGATGTGCGCCATGGAACCCAGCACATCGTGCTTTGCCAAATAAAGGTCCATTTCACGGTCACGGCCTACCGTGAAGCGTTCGATATCCTTATTTACCTGAACGGATTTTTCCCAAAGTTTCTGAGCCACGTTGTTTCTAATGATTAATGATTAATATTGTATCATCGCCAGCATATCTGCCATCTTCTCCAATCCTTCCTGCAAGGGTTTCTGCACCATGGTCTTCATAAACGGATTTATATCCATGCCGATGGTCAGTTTCATTTTGCATTCGGTTTCGGTGGTGGGTACAATCTGTATCCACAGATTGAAGGGCAGCGGTGAAGTGGTTGTTGCAAACTTGATACACTTGCAAGGTTCCTTCTCCACAATCTGCAACGTAATCTTTCCCACGGGGGCCACCTCTATCGTCATGCTCTCCGCGTCAAAACTCAAGTTCTTCACTTTGTCTTCAGGCAGACGGTCTTTCACCTTCTCCAGATTGCTCAGGTCGGAAAGCTTTTCATAAACAGCTTCTTGTGAAGCCGGTACAACTTTCACTCCACTCTCAAATTTCGTCATAATCAATCGTATTCAAAAAGAAAAAAGAACTATCCGGACAGAATCTATCCGAATGGCTCTTTTATCCATATTAACATTTTTACAAATAAGTTCTTATTTTCCAGATTCCCAATGTGCAGGGTCTTTACGCCATTCATTCAGAGTCTCCACATCTTCTTCCTCGATATAGCCCGTACGCAGTGCCACTTCCATCACAGCCTCGTAATTGGTCAGCGTCACCAAAGGCACTTTGGCATCCTTGAAAGCCTTTTCGGCAACCGGGAAACCATAAGTATAGGCAGCTACCATACCGATGACCTCACATCCGTCACGGCGGATAGCTTCTACAGCCTTTAAGCTGCTTCCACCCGTAGAAATCAAATCTTCCACGACTACCACCTTCATACCGGGACGAAGTTCACCTTCAATCAAATTCTCCAGTCCATGGTCTTTCGGAGTGGAGCGTACATATACAAACGGCAAGTTCAATGCATCGGCCACCAAGGCACCTTGCGGGATAGCTCCCGTTGCCACACCGGCAATGGCATCCACCTGTCCGAAACGTTCCAAAATCAGACGCGTAATTTCAATCTTTACGAAATTACGGAGAGAAGGATAAGAAAGGGTTTTGCGGTTATCACAATAAAACGGAGACTTCCATCCGGATGCCCAAGTGAACGGGTTAGCCGGTTGTAGTTTAATCGCTTTTATCTTCAGCAACTTCTCTGCAAACAATCTTTCTAAAGTTTTCATAGCAAAACTAATCTATATATGATAAATATGGCACAAAAATACGGAAACAGAATGAGAATAAAAAAGAGAAAGCCGATAATTTTCATTCGGAGTAGTCATTTTCCTCAGAAACCTCTATGCAACGACATATATCCTTCATTTCGAACCCCCTGCTCAAGGCAAAACGCACCAGTTTGCCATTCAACTCATACTCACTTTCGGCACGGACGCTTTTACGCTTTGCCGCCAGCAGTTTCTGCAAGACGGCGTGGTATTCCTCCTCATCAATCTCGTTCAAATAGGGCCAATAGACAGATGAAGATATCTTTTTCAACTGGAGCGCCTGCCCTATCTTCATCTTGCCCCATTTGGCAAAACGGTATTTGTCGTTGATGAAAGCACGGCAGAAGCGCTTTTCATCAATGTACTTCTCTTGTTCCAGACGGTTGATGATACGGTCTATGGCATCATAGGCAATGCCCCAGCGTTGCAGTTTCTCCGCAATCTCCGCCCGGCAATGCTCGGCAGTGGAGCAATATGCCGCCACTCTGTTCAAAGCTTCAGTTTCAGTTATTTCTATCATCGTTCTGCAATTACGTACCGGTCGTTGCCGGAAATATCTTTTCGGATACGGACATTCGTATAGCCTTGCTTGCGAAGCATCGAAGCGACAGCCTCTCCAAATGCCCGGTTGATTTCAAAATAGAGTCGGCCGCCGACCGTCAGCATGCTCCGTCCCAGTTCACCTATACGCCGATAGAAACGGAGCGGGTCGCTGTCTGGAACAAACAAAGCTCCCGAAGGTTCCCAGTTCAAGACATTTGGATCCATGTCCTTCTTTTCTGTTTCCGTAACATAAGGCGGATTACTGACGATTACATCAAAGTACTCATCCTCAGTCGGTTGATACGTCAGGACATCACGCTGTACAAATTGTACGGAGGTCTGCAAAAGGCGGTTATTGTCGCCGGCTATGGCAAGAGCTTCTCCGGAAATATCCCAAGCAGTTACTTCCGCTTCCGGCAACTCTTTAGACAAAGTGACGGCAATACACCCACTTCCAGTGCCAATGTCGAGAATACGGGAAGCCGGAGCGACTTCCTCCAGCATCCTCTCCACCAGTTCTTCCGTTTCGGGACGGGGAATAAGCACCCCCGGAGCCACCCGAAAAGTACGTCCCAGGAAACGGGCAGTACCCTGCACATACTGTATGGGCTCAAAATTGCACAGACGGGAAAGAATGCTTTCCAATTCCTTTTCATCCTTTGGAGATAAAATCATATCTTTGCCCAGGTAATAGTCAATATGACTCTGACCTAACATTTCACAGCAGACAATACGGGAAAGATTGGCTGCCTCCCGGGGAGGATAGCACTCCTGCAAAGCACTGCGGATATGTGAAACGGTTACATTCATTCGGAGTCCGGTTTTATTCGGGCTGCAAAAGTAATCATTAATTTTGATTATTCAACCAAAAGACAAGCAAGGATATGAATTCAGAAGAAGAGAAATATATGCTGCGATGCATCCAACTGGCACAAAACGGACTTTGCAATACAGCACCCAACCCGATGGTGGGAGCGGTAATAGTATGTGACGGGAAAATCATAGGCGAGGGATACCATGTGCGCTGTGGAGAAGCCCACGCCGAGGTCAACGCCATCCGTTCCGTGAAAGACACGTCCCTGCTGAAACGTTCCACCATCTATGTCAGCCTGGAACCGTGTTCGCACTATGGCAAAACTCCTCCTTGTGCAGACCTCATCATCGAGAAGCAGATTCCACGCATCGTCATCGGGTGCCGGGACCCTTTTTCTAAGGTTGCGGGCCGAGGCATACAGAAACTGAAGGATGCCGGACGTGAAGTTATTGTCGGAGTGCTGGAAACAGAATGTCGGCAGCTCATCCGCAGGTTCATCACTTTCCATACTTTGCGACGCCCCTACATCACCCTAAAATGGGCGGAATCTTCTGACAGATATATCGATTACTCCCGCACGGACGGTAAACCGGTTATCCTCTCCAGCCCGCTGACTTCGATGCTGGTACACAAGAAACGGGCAGAGCACAGTGCCATATTAGTAGGTACCCGTACGGCTGAACTGGACAATCCCGGCCTGAATGTCCGCCATTGGTATGGTCGTTCACCGGTACGTATCGTGCTGGACCGGCAACAAAAGCTATCCCCCAGCCTTCACCTATTTGACGGTAGCGTGCCGACCCTCGTTTTTACAGAAATCCCGCACGCTCCGCTACCGAATGTAGAATATCTGCCAGTCAGCGACTACCGGCAGAATATACTCCCCGAAATCATGGAAATGCTGTATACACGCGGATTACAATCCCTTTTGGTAGAGGGTGGCAGCCAAACGCTCCAATCCTTCATTGATGCCGGATTGTGGGACGAAATCTTTGTGGAAGAAGCTCCGCACCTTCTTCATTCCGGCGTCAAAGCACCCGAAATCAGTGACGGATATCCATTTGCAACAGAGTATTCTTTCGGCAGGAGTTTTCGCCATTATACGGCCTCAAGAAACAGTCAATAGCCTCATTTCAGGGCTTTTTTATCGAGAAAAAGGGGGATATTATCTATAATTTTATATAAAACTTCCCCGTAAAGCTGTTTATAGAAAAAAATGTTCCTATTTTTGCAACTTGTAAATAAACACTAACTTTCAAAATGAGAATAAAGTTTCTATCAGTAATTGTGAGTTTTCTTATTGTGTCATTTGCTCTAAGTTCATGCCTTGACTCTGACGACAATTATGAATTCAGCTCCGATGCTACTATACATGCTTTTGGTATCGATACCATACATGGCAAACATTACAAATTTACAATTGACCAGCTCAATAGACTCATCTATAACAGAGATTCATTGCCCGTAGGTTCAGATACCATCATTGACCGTATTCTGATTGATACTATGACCGTTACCGGTTGGATAACTTCAGGCTCGCCTACCGACACGGTATTCGTCATATCGGACTCCGTGGATTTGAGACCCGCCATGAACAACGATGCCGGCATGCTGTTCAAAGCACATGCCGCCGACGGCGTTACAGTCCGCGAATATAAACTGAAAGTTAATGTACATCTGCAAGACCCGGACTCACTCGTTTGGACAGACATGCAGAAAAGAGGAAATGTATTCTCCAATACCATCAATTCAGGTCAGCAAAAAGCGGTTGTACTGGGAGACGAACTATTTGTCTACACTTCCAACACTACTGCTTACAAGACATCGACTGCGCCCGATAAATACAACTGGAGCAAAGTCAATGTCAGCAACCTCCCCTCAGACGTAAAGCTGACATCTGCCGTAGAGTATAACAGTGCGCTTTATATGGTTACAGAAAGCAAAAGAGTATTCAGTTCCACCAACGGCGCCGCCTGGACAGAAGTCACTACATTGGGAGACAATGTCATAGTCCTCATCAATGGTTTCTCCGACCGGCTCTCGGGTATTGTGGAAATCAACGGAAAGCAATATTTCAACATCTGTAAAGACGGAAAGAATTGGGAAGCGGAAAACACGGCTGACAACCTTACCCTTGAGGAAGTCCCGGCAGGATTCCCTACCGAAAACATATCCACCACCCAGACCAGCACCGGCAATGGTGTAGAGAAGGTGGTTCTGGCAGGAATGCCGCTGGCCAACGAACAAGAGACAATACCCTGGTTCTCATTGGACGGCAAAGGCTGGGCAAGCCTGGCTAACACGGTGTACGACACATCTTGTCCCGGCATGGTCAACCCTGCCATTATGTACTATGGCGACATGTTCTATTGCTTTGGAGGAGAACTTGACGCCATCTACAACTCCATCACAGGCATTGCGTGGAGCAAGACAGAAACCAAATTCCTGCTACCCCAGGAATTCAAAGGGAAAGGCGCGTACTCCATTATAGTGGAACCGACGAAAGACAAAACTGTGGACCCGGCAGACAAACGGGACTTCATTTGGGTGATATTCGGCGGCAACGGCACCAAGAATGAGGTATGGCGCGGACGTCTTAACAGATTGGGCTTCGAAATACAATAATAATGATGTCATATAAGGAAGAAATCGATCTAAACCGGATACCCCAGCACGTGGCGATTATCATGGACGGTAACGGACGGTGGGCCAAGCAGCGTGGACACGAACGCAGCTATGGACATCAGGCCGGCGCAGAGACTGTGCACGTCATTGCAGAGGAAGCCGCTAAATTAGGAGTCAGATACCTTACTTTATATACGTTCTCTACCGAGAACTGGAATCGTCCGTCGGACGAGGTAGCCGCCTTGATGGGATTGCTCTTCGACTCCATAGAGGAAGAGACGTTCATGAAGAACAATATCAGTTTCCGGGTAATAGGAGATATTGAAAAACTGCCTGCCAACGTACAGCAACGGCTCAACACTTGCGTGGCACACACCTCCCACAACACGGGAATGTGCCTGGTACTGGCATTGAGCTACTCTTCCCGCTGGGAAATAACGGAAGCTGCCCGGCAAATAGCCGACCTGGTACAGAAAAGTGAGCTGAAACCCGAACAAATCGACAGTGAGCTCATATCCCGTCATCTGACAACCCACTTCATGCCCGACCCCGACCTGCTGATACGTACCGGAGGAGAGCTCCGCCTTAGTAACTACATGCTCTGGCAATGCGCCTATTCGGAACTTTATTTCTGTGATACCTATTGGCCCGACTTCCGTGAAGAAGAATTACGCAAAGCCATATGTGACTATCAGAAACGCGAACGCAGGTTCGGCAAGACCAGCGAGCAAATCAATTAATCACCGGACACACAAATAGTAAATAGTAAATTGTAAAATAGTAAATAAAAAGATGCACTATCGTATTTTCTCCATACTCGTAACGTTTGTCTGCCTTTTCGGCTGCGCACTGACAACAGCAGCACAGGACGTAAACAACACCGATGAAACCGAAAAGCCGGTTATACTCTATTCGGGAACACCCAAGAAGTATGAAATAGCCGACATTAAGGTCGAAGGAGCCCAGAACTATGAGGATTATGTAATTGTCGGATTGTCCGGACTATCCAAAGGGCAGACTATCACCGTGCCGGGTGACGAGATTACACAAGCTTGTAAGCGCTACTGGCGCCACGGTCTGTTCTCTGACGTGGAAATTACAGCAGACAAGATTGAAGGTGACCAAATTTGGCTGACCATTCATCTGACCATGCGTCCGCGTGTTTCCGACATACGCTACAACGGTGTGAAGAAGTCAGAGCGTGAAGATCTGGAAAGCAGAATCGGCATGATAAAGGGCGGTCAGATTACACCTAATCTGGTGGACCGCGCCAAGACCTTGATAAAGCGCTATTTTGACGACAAGGGCTTCAAGAATGCAGATGTAATCATCACCCAACGTGATGATCCGGAAAAGAAGAATGAAGTGATTGTCAACATCGACATCGACAAGAAGGAGAAAGTGAAAGTACATCAAATCACCATTGTAGGCAACGAGGCCCTCACGACCAAGAAGCTGAAGCGTGTGATGAAGAAAACAAACGAAAAGGGCAAGCTGCTCAATCTGTTCCGCACCAAGAAATTCATTGAGGACAACTACGAAGCGGACAAACAACTGATTATCGACAAATACAACGAACTGGGTTATCGTGACGCCATCATCGTGACAGACAGTATCAAGCCCTACGATGACCGCACGGTAGACATCTTCATGCAGATTGAGGAAGGACAGAAATACTACCTCCGCAATGTAACCTGGGTAGGTAACACACTGTATCCTTCCGAACAACTGAACTTCCTCCTCCAGATGAAGAAGGGTGACGTCTACAACCAAAAGTTACTTGAAGAACGTACAATGACCGATGACGATGCCATCGGTAACCTTTACTACAACAACGGTTATCTGTTCTACAGCCTCGAACCGGTGGAAGTAAACATCGTGGGCGACTCCATCGACCTGGAAATGCGTATCTACGAAGGCCGCCAGGCTACCATCAATAAAGTCAGCATCAACGGTAACGACCGTTTGTATGAAAACGTAGTACGCCGTGAACTCCGCACCCGTCCGGGCGAACTCTTCAGCCGTGAAGACCTGATGCGTTCCATGCGTGAAATCCAGCAGATGGGACACTTCGACCCCGAACAAATCCAACCCGACATCCAGCCGAGACCGGAAGACGGCACGGTAGACATCGGTTATGACCTTGTATCCAAAGCCAACGACCAGGTAGAGTTCTCCGCCGGTTGGGGACAAACGGGTATTATCGGTAAGTTAAGTCTGAAGTTCACCAACTTCTCTCTGTCCAACCTGCTGCATCCGGGTGAGAACTACCGCGGTATCCTCCCGCAAGGTGACGGTCAGACATTGACCATCAGCGGCCAGACCAATGCCAAATACTATCAGTCATACAGCGTTTCATTCTACGACCCGTGGTTTGGCGGTAAACGCCCGAATGCATTCTCCGTATCGGCTTTCTATTCCCGCCAGACCGACATCAGTAGCCGTTATTACAATTCGGCCTACATGAACAGCTATTACAACAGCTATTATAGTGGTATGTATGGCTACGGTATGTACAACTACGGCAATTACAACAACTACGAGAACTATTACGACCCGGACAAATCTATCCAGATGTATGGTCTTGCAGTGATGTTCGGTAAGCGCTTGAAGTGGCCGGATGACTATTTCCAATTCACAGCCGAGTTGTCTTACCAACGCTATGTTCTGAGTGACTGGCAGTACTTCCCGGTTACCAACGGTAAGTGTAATAACCTCAGCCTCAACTTGACCTTGTCCCGTAGCTCTATCGACAACCCGATTTATCCGCGCCAAGGTTCCGAGTTCTCGTTGTCTGCACAAATCACACCGCCTTTCTCTCTGTTCGACGGTACCGATTACAGCAAGTACAGCACCAGCAGCCAGGAAGACATGAACAAGATGCACAAGTGGATTGAATACCACAAGTGGAAATTCAAATCCAAAATCTATATCCCGTTAATGGATCCGATTACCGTTAAACGTACTCCGGTATTGATGGGACGTGTAGAATTCGGTTTGCTGGGACATTACAATAAATACAAAAAGTCTCCGTTCGAAACGTTTGACGTGGGTGGTGACGGTATGACCGGCTACTCCAGCTATGCTACAGAAAGTATCGCACTTCGTGGTTATGAGAACAGTTCATTGACTCCATACGGTTCTGAAGGTTATGCCTATACACGTCTCGGACTGGAATTAAGATATCCTTTGATGCTCGAAACAAGTACCAGTATTTATGCGTTAACGTTTGTGGAAGCCGGTAATGCATGGCATGATGTCAACAAGTTCAACCCGTTCGAGTTGAAACGTTCAGCCGGTGTCGGTGTCCGTATCTTCCTCCCGATGATTGGTATGATGGGGATTGACTGGGCTTACGGTTTCGACAAAATAATGGGTTCCTCGCAATATGGCGGTAGCCAGTTCCACTTCATCCTGGGACAAGAATTCTAAGCAATGGACGATAGACAATTATCCATCGTCAATTAAATAAATATCGTTATGAAGAAGAGTTTATTGATCCTTTTTACGCTGTTTGCAGTAAGTATAACAGCCGGTGCACAGAAGTTCGCCTTGATTGACATGGAATATATCCTGAAAAATATTCCTGCTTACGAACGTGCCAATGAACAACTGGAACAAGCCTCCAGACAATGGCAGAGTGAAGTCGAAAAGATTTCCGAAGAAGCCAAGACTCTGTACAAGAACTATCAGTCTCAGATTGCTTCCCTTTCTGAAACACAAAGAGGCAAAAAGGAAGAAGAGATTGTCGCTAAAGAGAAATCGGCAGCCGAGCTACGCCGCAAATACTTCGGTCCGGAAGGCGAACTGTATAAAAAACGTGAAAGTCTGATGCAACCCATTCAAGATGAAATATACAATGCTGTAAAGGAAATTGCTACACAGAACGGATATGCGGTAGTTGTAGACCGTGCTTCCGCATCAAGTATCATTTTTGCCTCGCCAAGTATTGACGTCAGCAATGAAGTACTTGCAAAACTGGGATATTCAAATTAATTTCATACATTTGTTTCAGAATATAGACTGCATTCAAGATTAAAAATAAGCTTGCTTATTTTGTATTGCGTTCAGTTTGCGCTATATTTGCCCCCGACGAATAATCATTCAAATAAATAATAAACATTATGCTTAAAAAAATCGCACTACTCGTAGTTATGTTCGCCCTCCCGCTGGGAGCTATGGCGCAAGCTAAATTCGCTCACATGAATTCTCAAGATGTAATCGCTGTTATGCCTGAATTTACCAAAGCCCAAGCTGACTTGGACGCCATGTCTAAAAAATACCAGGATGAAATGCAGCGTACCAACGAAGAATTCCAAAAGAAGTACCAAGAATTCCTGGCACAAGCCGACTCTCTGCCGAAAAACATTGCAGAAAGACGTCAGAAAGAGCTGCAGGATATGGCTCAACGTCAGGAACAGTTCCAACAAGAAGCTTATCAAAGTATGCAGAAAGCACAGCAAGATGCTATGGCTCCCATCTATAAGAAACTGGACGAAGCCATCCAAGCTGTCGGCAAAACTGAAGGTGTTGTCTACATTTTCGACTTAGCCCGTACCCCGATACCATTCGTAGGAGCACAGAGCGTTGATGTAACTGCCAAAGTCAAAACGCAATTGGGCATTAAATAATAGAATTATTTATGATAAAGCAAGCGCGGATAGTTTTATCCGCGCTTATTTTTTATACATTACTGAGAAATTTGAATTATCTTTGCATGGTACATAGCCTTTAGAACGCATGAAACAGACATTACCTTCTGCAGCCGGTCCCATCGGAATATTCGATTCCGGATATGGCGGACTGACCATCCTAAGCAAGATACGGGAAGCCCTTCCCCAATATGACTACATTTACCTGGGCGACAACGCACGTGCGCCTTACGGGACCCGCTCATTCGAGATTGTCTATGAGTTCACCTTGCAGGCAGTCACCAAACTGTTCGAGATGGGATGCCATCTCGTCATCCTGGCATGCAATACAGCTTCGGCAAAAGCCCTGCGCAACATACAAATGAATGATTTGCCCCGCCTCGACCCAATGCGTCGTGTGTTGGGAGTAATCCGCCCAACCGTAGAATGCATAGGGAACATAACCCAAAGCCGCCATGTGGGAGTGCTTGCCACAGCAGGAACCATCAAGTCTGAATCCTATCCGCTGGAAGTGCATAAACTCTTCCCCGACATCAAAGTGAGCGGTGAAGCCTGCCCTCTATGGGTATCCCTCGTAGAAAACAACGAGGCACAAGGTGAGGGTACCGACTACTTCATACGCAAGAACATCGGCAACCTGCTGGCCAAAGACACACAGATAGATACCGTCATTCTAGGCTGCACGCACTTCCCGCTGCTGCTGCCCAAGATACAGCAATACATGCCCGACGGCATCACGACCGTCACCCAAGGGGAACTGGTGGCAGACAGTCTGAAAGACTATCTTCACCGTCATCCGGAAATGGACAAAAAATGTACCAAAGGTGGAAGATGCGTCTACCGCACCACGGAATCGGAGGAGAAATTCACAGAATCGGCTTCTACTTTCCTGAATGAATCGATAAGAGTTGAGAGGATTGAACTATAAATCCGTCAGCATTAAACATTAAAACAAAAACATTTGTTATATTTGTAAGACAGAAACCTCTAAATTCTTACCATCATGAAAGAAGAAGATAAAAGCAAACTCGTTGAGGTGTTCACCGGTTCACCGTGGGAAGCAGAACTTGTAAAGAGCCTGCTGGGAAATAGTGATATTGAAGCTGTAACAAAAGACGGAATGGTAGTAAACGTTGTACTGCCTGCCACTGCGGTAGATGTTTCCGTTCTCGTCAATGAGAAGGACTACGAAGCCGCCATGGAAGTAGTCCGTGAATACGAAAAGAGAGAAAATGGAGATTGATTTCAATAGAATTGCTGTCAAGGTAGGCAGCAATGTTTTGACACGTCGTGACGGCACTCTCGACGTCACCCGCATGTCCGCTTTGGTGGACCAGATAGCCGAGTTGCACAAGGCCGGCATAGAAATAATACTTGTTTCTTCCGGAGCCGTTGCTTCGGGACGTAGCGAAGTGCGCCCCACCAAGAAGTTGGACAGCGTAGACCAGCGCCAGCTCTTTTCCGCTGTAGGGCAGGCCAAGCTCATCAACCGTTACTACGAACTGTTCCGGGAGCATGGAATCCCCGTGGGACAAGTGCTCACAATGAAAGAGAACTTTTCCACCCGCCGCCATTACCTCAACCAGAAAAACTGTATGACCGTAATGCTGGAGAACGGAGTCATTCCCATTGTCAATGAAAACGACACCATCTCCGTGAGCGAACTGATGTTCACCGACAACGACGAGCTGTCCGGCCTGATAGCCTCCATGATGGATGCCCAGGCACTAATCATTCTCAGCAATATAGACGGCATCTACAACGGTTCACCCGCCGACCCGGAGTCTCAGGTCATCCGTGAAATAGAACAAGGCAAAGACCTCTCCTCCTACATACAAACTTCCAAGTCCAGCTTCGGACGCGGCGGCATGCTGACAAAAACCAACATTGCCCGCAAAGTGGCGGATGAGGGCATCACAGTAATCATAGCCAATGGGAAGCGGGACAACATCCTCGTGAAAATAATGAAGAATGAAGAATTAAACTATACCCGTTTCATTCCATCTCCGGAACCGGTATCGAGCATCAAGAAATGGATTGCACACAGCGAAGGGTTTGCCAAAGGGGAACTGCACATCAATCATTGTGCCACCGAACTGCTCTTCTCGGACAAAGCAGTAAGCATCCTACCGGTAGGTATCACTGACGTTATAGGCGAGTTCGAGAAGGACGACATCGTACGGATTATCGACTTCTGCGGTAAACCCATCGGTGTGGGAAAAGCCAACTGTGACTCCAGCCAGGCACGGGAAACGATGGGAAAACATGGAAAGAAACCCGTAGTGCACTACGACTACCTATATATAGAATAAGCCACAGACGGATACTATCCCACGATATATATACTTGCATATTTATCACTCTATATTCAATAAAAAAATGAACTTAAACAAAACTTTTGTCGCCGTACAAGATGCCAGCCGTAACATGTTAGCGTTGAGCGACAAAGAAATCAATCAAATATTACTGGCTGTTGCAGACGCTGCCATAAACAAAACAGACTTCATTCTGAGTGAAAACCAGAAGGATTTGGAGCGTATGCCTTCTACCGACCCTAAATACGACCGCCTGAAACTGACAAAAAGCCGTTTGCAGGACATCGCTGCGGACATCCGCAACGTAGCTGCCCTCCCTTCTCCTCTGGGAAAAGTCCTTAAAGAGAACGTATTACCCAACGGATTGAAGATAAAAAGGGTCAGTGTACCTTTCGGCGTCATAGGCATTATCTACGAAGCCCGTCCCAACGTCAGTTTCGATGTCTTCTCACTCTGCCTTAAAAGCGGCAATGCCTGTATTCTGAAAGGCGGAAGCGATGCAGACTATTCCAACCGTGCCATAATCAGCGTGATACACGAGGTACTGGAGCATTTCAACGTAGATACACATATCGTGGAACTGCTTCCTGCCGACAGAGAAGCGACTGCCGAACTACTGCATGCCAACGATTATGTAGATTTGATAATTCCGCGCGGCAGCAGCAGCCTAATAAATTTCGTACGCCAGAATGCCACAGTACCGGTTATAGAGACAGGTGCCGGCGTATGCCATACGTTCTTCGACCGCTATGGCGATATAAGCATAGGTCCATCTATCATTGCCAATGCAAAGACACGCCGGGTCAGTGTATGCAACGCTTTGGATTGCCTGATTATCGAAGCCGACAGCCTGGCTAATTTGCCCGACCTATGCCTGCCGCTGCAATCAAGCAATGTAGAGATATTTGCCGATGAACCCGCCTACCACAGTCTGCGTGACAAATATCCCGTCGAGCTGTTGAGACTTGCCACTGAAGACTGCTACGGCAGAGAGTTCCTGGACTACAAGATGGCCATTAAAACCGTGAATTCTTTCCAGGAAGCATTGGCACATATCCGGAAGTACGGTTCCAAACATAGCGAATGCATCATTACGGACGACAAGACACGTGCCGAATGGTTCTGTCGGGAAGTGGACGCTGCTTGTGTATACGTCAATGCGCCGACCTCTTTCACCGACGGCGCACAATTCGGGCTCGGTGCCGAAATCGGCATCAGCACACAGAAGCTACACGCCCGCGGTCCGATGGCTCTGGAAGAAATCACCACATACAAATGGATTATCGAAGGTTCCGGACAGACCAGACCTTGACAGCCGAATAACAAAGATATAGATACACTAAAAAGACTGTAAATATGAAGAACTTTACTTGCGTGCAGGACATCGGTAACCTGAAGTCTGCACTGGACGAAGCATTCGAGATTAAAAAAGACCGTTTCAAATATGTGGAACTGGGACGTAACAAAACGCTGATGATGATTTTCTTCAACTCCAGCCTGCGTACCCGCCTCAGTACACAGAAGGCTGCATTGAATCTGGGCATGAACGTAATTGTACTGGACATCAACCAGGGAGCCTGGAAACTGGAGACAGAGCGTGGTGTCATCATGGACGGTGACAAACCGGAACACTTACTGGAAGCCATTCCCGTGATGGGCTGCTATTGCGACGTCATCGGCGTACGTTCTTTTGCACGCTTCGAAAATAAGGAAGACGATTACAACGAAGTGATACTGGAGCAGTTCATCAAGCATTCCGGCCGGCCGGTATTCTCCATGGAGGCTGCCACACGCCATCCGCTGCAGAGTTTTGCCGACCTGATAACCATTGAGGAATATAAGAAGACGGCACGCCCCAAAGTAGTGATGACATGGGCTCCACATCCGCGTCCATTGCCCCAGGCTGTCCCCAACTCCTTTGCCGAATGGATGAATGCAACTGATTATGACTTTGTGATTACACATCCCGAAGGTTATGAACTCGACCCCAAGTTCGTAGGAAATGCCCGCGTAGAATATGACCAGATGAAAGCTTTTGAAGGAGCCGATTTTGTCTATGCCAAGAACTGGGCGGCCTATACAGGCGACAACTACGGACAAATATTGAGCAAAGACCGCACCTGGACAGTAGGCGAGCGCCAGATGGCCGTTACCAACAATGCCTACTTCATGCACTGCCTGCCGGTTCGACGTAACATGATTGTGACGGATGATGTGATAGAAAGCCCGCAGTCCATCGTAATCCCCGAAGCGGCCAACCGGGAGATTTCAGCAACAGTGGTGCTGAAGAGACTGCTTGAAAGCCTCTAACCAGAGGACAAGACTACTTTATTCTTTTTAGGCGCGGATTACGCGGAAAACGCGGATTCTTTTCTTAAATTTTTCCGTGAAATCCGCGTAATCCTCGCCTAAAAAGAAATTATAGCAAATGCATTTCAGCTACACCGCTATTACTTTTCCACTTCTTTGTCCGCTTCTTCCCAACCGATGAAACCTTTGTCAAGGTCATAGATTATATATCCTTTTTTGCTCAGTATGGCAGCGGCCTTTTTACTACGCTTACCACTACGACAATATACTGCAACCGGTTTGTCCTTCTGCAGAGTGGAGTCGGCCATCGTTTCAAACGACTCATCCAATACATTGATATTGATACTGTGGGGCACGTGTCCTTCCGAGTATTCGGCAACAGTACGCACATCCAGAAGCTGCACCTCCGGATTGGCTATCAATGTGGAAAAGTCATCTACCGAAACAGACTTGAACTGTCCCTCCTTCTGCTGGCAGGAAAAGAGGGTGGTAAAAACGAGGCAAAAACCCGCGAACAATGTCTTCATCGAATATTTCATTTTAGTCAGGGTTATAAACAAAATCGTAAGTCTTGATGTCACCGGAATAAGTGTGCACACTGAAATGAACCATAACCTTCTGTATACCCTCTGCCGCATACTGCCGCAAAGGTACGGAAGCGTAGGCACGCCTGGTATAAGACACCACCTCCTCCTTTGCGTCATGATACAGCGTCAGATATACTTCACTACACCCGGTAGCAGTATCCACAATCACTTCATCCTCAATAAAATGGAACTTATGTTCACCATTCTCCTTGACTATCAGTGTCATATTGAGATAGTCGAGTCCCATCCAGATACCCAGTACATCAGTAGGGTCTGTCTTGACGCCCTCCTCGAACTTGTCGACCGTTTGGGGAACGACAGAAAGAACACCGCTCAAGGCATACAGCACCGCACCGGCAGTTCCATCGGCAGTTACCTCCGAAGCATAATTACTGATGACACGTACCGAGGCGTTTGCCTCTATGTTCGTCTTTGTCTTGTCCTCCACTACCGACAAGGTTTTCCCTTCATCTGTCACAACAGACTGCAGATAGCCGTCAGCCCCCGAAAAGGCAGTCAGGAACTCCAGCTTCACGGAAGGATAATGATAATCATCATCGCCACAACCAGTCAACAGACAGGCCAACAAAGGCAAAAGCCACCAATCACAGTACTTCTTCATGTATTCATTCTTTTATAGCCGCCAGATAATTCTTCAACGGGTTGGCATACATCAGCAGCATTTTTCCGCGCAGAAAGTCCACGTCCTTATTAGGAATGGAGATACGCTCCAACTGTTGTTCTATATAGGCCGTGAAGCGCTGCTTATCCTCGGCAGTGTAATGGTCGGAAAAATCCTCCTTCCCCTCGAGAAGGTCGTGTGCCACATAATTATTGGGATACATCCGGTAGCTGGCATGAATGCGTTTGTCTATCAGTGCAGACATGCGTGCAAAGAGTTCGGGCTTCGGAAGTGAACGGTCCATCTTCGCCAATTCATCATTCATGCAGGCACCCGTCTGGAAATGTACCCGCCCTTTATAGCCGAACAGTCCGGTCTGCATATTCAGCAAGTCGTCAGCCGTCGTTTTCTTATAGCCTTCAATGTCCCGTTTCAGTTGGAACTCCTGCGCTTTCAGGAAGTCGCAAGGGTCGTATTCATAGGAAATGGCAAGCGGAGCTATATTCATTTCCATTAAGCGGTCAATGACGTCGCCTTCACCGCCTATTGCCAGCATCTTCAGCACACTGTCCTGCGTGCGGTCGTTGGAATCCTTGGCACGCCCTTCACGTTGTGCAATCCAGATAGACTGTTTCTTCTCACTGATGGTATAATGCATATAGCGGGACATACGTGCGGAAGCCTCCAGCATCTGGCGCATGGTCAACGCACGCAGCACAATGAAGGACTTGTTGACACGCACGAATTTCTTAATCCACGGATAGACAAGCAGGTTGTCGCCAATGGCTATCTCTACCGTATCCATACCCTGGTCTACCAAAAGAATGGACAAGAAACCGGAATCGAGAATAATGTCGCGATGATTGGAGATATAGGTATACGCCGCCGACTTGTCTGCCGGCAACGCGGTATGGTCCAAAGTCAATCCATCCGTAGCCTCCTTCGCCAATTTCCACAGAAGCCCATAGCAGAAGGTCTTCTGAAATTCCAGCTTGGTTTTACACGCGCGCATTTTCTGCGACCAGACTTCAAAAGGTACACCAGGCATCACAGTATCCACTGCCTGCCGGAACGCCGCATCGGCAATCAGTTCCTCATAGACTTGAGGAAGTTCCTCATCATGATAAGGACGGATTTCATCAAATTCCACGTTCGCATTCATAATGAATAATGATTAATCCTTAAACTTGTTTTCTATAATATCTGTCATTACATCCTTCATCTCCATTCCGGCAGCACGAACCTGCTGGGGAATAAAGCTGGTGGCAGTCATTCCGGGGGTGGTATTCACCTCCAGCAGATTGATTTTTTCCCCTTCGGTAATGATATAGTCCACGCGGATAATGCCATAGGCCCCGAGTATATCATAAATGGCAGAAGTCAGCGTCTGCACCCGGCGGGTCAAATCGTCCGAGATGCGGGCGGGAGTAATCTCGTCAGACGCACCATTATACTTAGCTTCATAATCGAAGTACTCGTTGTGGCTCACCACCTCCGTAATGGGGAACACTACGGACTTGTCTTTTGTTTTGTAACAGCCGCAGGTAATCTCGGTTCCGTCCATAAAGGCCTCCACCAGTACTTCCTGCGCTTCCGCAAATGCCTTGGCTATGGCAGGTTGTATCTGCTCTTTCGCCGTCACCTTGGTCACGCCGAAGCTGGAACCTCCCAAGCTGGGCTTAATGAAGCAAGGCAGACCGATTTTCTCCATCACATCTTCATCCGTCACCGACTGTCCGCCGCGCAGCAACAACGATTCGGCAATGCGCACACCGAAACCTTTCAGATACTGGTTGCAGGCAAACTTATCGTACGTGAGCGACGCTGCCAGTACTCCGCAACACGAATAAGGGATGTGGAGCATATCAAAATAGCCCTGCAGACGGCCGTCCTCACCCGGAGTTCCGTGGATGGTGATATAGGCAAAGTCGAATGTCACTTTCTCGCCATCCAGCACGAAGCTGAAGTCATTGCGGTCTACCGGAGCCTTAGCGCCGTCGGGCAGCTGTACATGCCAGTCCAGTCCGTGCATTTCTACAATATATAAGGTATACTTCTCCTTGTCGATGAAGGAGTAAATCCCCTGTGCACTACGCAGGGAGACGTGGAATTCGGAGGTATCTCCTCCGGCTACAATAGCAATCGTGCGTTTCATTCTAATTCTCTGTTACTGATATAGCCTCTCCATTTGTCTATCAGCCGGGTCATGTCATCGGGCAATTCCGAAGTGAAGTACATTTCTTCTCCGGTGACGGGATGCACAAACCCCAGCGTCATGGCATGCAATGCCTGCCGCGGACAAGTGTCGAAGCAGTTGTTTACAAATTGTTTGTATTTAGCGAAGTGGGTTCCTTTCAGGATTTCGTGTCCACCGTAACGTTCGTCGTTGAAAAGTATGTGTCCGATGTGCTTCATGTGCACACGGATTTGATGGGTGCGTCCCGTTTCAAGGATACATTCCACCAGTGTGACGTATCCCAAACGTTCGAGCACCCGGTAATGGGTGACGGCATGCTTTCCCTGGTCGTCGGGGAGGACGGTCATCTGCATGCGGTCTCTGGGATTACGACCGATATTGCCGACAACGGTCCCTTCATCCTGCTCTACATTTCCCCAGACCAGCGCCCGGTAACGGCGTTTTGTCGTCTTGTTGAAGAACTGGTTGCCGAGATTCGTCTTGGCATCCGGAGTCTTGGCTATCACCAGCAGGCCGGAGGTGTCCTTGTCGATGCGGTGCACCAGTCCCACATGCGGGTCATTGGCATCATAATCGGGATTATCCTTCATATGCCAGGCTATGGCGTTGACAAGCGTACCGTGATAGTTGCCATGACCGGGGTGCACCACCAGACCGGCAGGTTTGTTCACTACCATCAGATACTTGTCCTCATATACTATATCAAGGGGGATGTCTTCGGGGATGACTTCATTCTCATAGCGTGGACGGTCCATCATCACAGTGATTACATCCATCGGCTTCACCTTATAGCTGCTTTTCACAGCCTTGCCGTTCGCCATCACGAAGCCTGCATCGGCAGCCTTCTGGATGCGATTACGCGAGGAGTTCGTCAAGCGGTCGAACAGATACTTGTCCACCCGCACCATCTCCTGCCCCTTGTCCACCACCACACGGAAGTGTTCATAGAGTTGCGCCTCGTCACCCACCGGCTCTACGTCGTCCAGCTCATCATTATCTATATCATCCGGCAATTCTTCTATCATCACGGCATTTACAATTTGACTATTTACAATTTACGATTGGAGTCAGATGTTTATCAGAACCAGGACTCATCTGCCGCGGAGTCTTCGGACAACACGGGTTCAACGGTACCTCCCACGGCATCCACTCCCAGGGAGTCTGCCTTCAAGGCGCCTCCATCTCCCACCATCAGCGTCAGCACTGCGCCGGTGGGCACTTTCTCGCCGATGGAAAGCTGACGCCCCTTATACTTCACGCCATACACCCAGTCCTTCTCACCCGGAATATACTGTATCTCGGCCAGCTTGAAGCCCGAAGCCAGAATACGCGCTTCCGCCTGCCGCAACGAACTGTTGTCCGCCACATCGGGCACTATGTGCAGAGGGACTTCAATCGTATTGATTGTAAGATAGATGGTACGTCCTTCCTTTACCTTTTGTCCGGCTGCCGGATTATATTCGAGGATGCAGCCGGCAGGAAGAGTCTTGACATAACTGGAATCCGAAACGATGCAGACCAAGCCGCGGTTACGGAACATTTTCTCGGCTTCCTCCACTCCCATGCCCTTCACATCGGGCACTATCACAGCCTCGCCGTGGCGGGTATATATATCCAGTCCTTTCAGCACTCCGAACAGCAATCCCACTACCACAACGGCCATCGCAAGTATGTTCGCCCAGAAGAACCGGTTCTGCCGGAAAGAGAAAAAATCTTTTATTGTCATAATCGATAATGCATTATTTGGGACAAAGATACAATTTTCACCACATAGTACACGGAGTTGGCAATAGTTTTTTCCGGAGAACCGGGCACAATACATAAGAAAAGCTGCAAAAGACCAGAATCAGTCTTTTGCAGCTCCCTTATTTCTTTAATACGAACGAGAACGGCCTATTATGCCTTTACTCCGTTGTATTCGTCAGAAACAGTCAGTTTCTTTCTGCCTTTAGCACGACGTGCTGCCAATACTCTGCGGCCGTTTGCTGTAGCCATTCTCTCACGGAAACCGTGTTTGTTCTTTCTCTTTCTGTTCGAGGGTTGAAATGTTCTTTTCATTACTGTATCTTGTTTTATGTTATTATTCTCACGAATTCGGGCTGCAAAAATAGATACTTTTTTCAAATAAACCAAGAGATAACTCATTTTCTCTCAAAAGTTTTTGTGTTTTTTACCGAATTCCATTACTTTTGCACCCGCAAACCAGCACTAACGAAGTAAATACCAATATAATAATATTAAAGACTATAAGTATGATTAATGCCCAAGACATTAAAATCGGAACTTGCATCCGTATGGACGGCAAGCTGTATTTCTGCATCGACTTCCTGCATGTAAAGCCGGGAAAAGGTAATACCTTCATGCGTACCAAGCTGAAAGACGTGGTGAACGGCTACGTTCTGGAACGTCGTTTCAACATCGGTGAGAAACTGGAAGACGTGCGTGTAGAACGTCGTCCCCACCAATACCTCTATCATGACGGTGACAACTACCAATTCATGAACCAGGAGACTTTTGACCAAATTCCCATCGCCCACGACCTCATCAACGGTGTTGACTTCCTGCTCGAAGGAATGATAGTAGACGTGGTATCAGACGCTTCCACAGAAACCGTGCTCTATGCCGACGTGCCCATCAAGGTTCAGCAGAAGATTACCTATACGGAGCCGGGACTGAAAGGCGACACAGCCACCAACACGCTGAAGCCCGCTACGGTAGAATCAGGTGCAACGGTCCGCGTTCCTTTGTTCATCAACGAAGGCGAGACTATCGAAATCGATACGCGCGACGGTTCTTACGTAAGCCGCGTAAAAGCATAAGCCCTTTTGGAAATCAGGCAAATGCCCTTTTCATATCATCCCCGGTGCTCCACTTGGCATCCGGGGATTTTTCTTTCCATTTATTCATCTGCAAAGCTTAAATGATATATCTTTGCGGAGACAACCAAAACATAAAGCCATACCCATGAGATACTCCGTCATCATCCCCGTATACAACCGCCCCGATGAGGTGGATGAACTGCTGCAAAGCCTGACGCAGCAAAGTTTCAAGGATTTTGAAGTGATTGTGGTGGAGGACGGCTCCTCCATCCCCTGCAAGCCGGTCACAGAGAAGTATCAGGAACTATTGGACGTGCATTATTATGACAAGCCCAACTCCGGCCCCGGGCAGACCCGTAACTACGGGGCGGAACGAAGCAAGGGCGAATACCTGATAATACTGGATTCGGACTGCATCCTGCCCGAAGGTTATTTCCTTGCTGTGGAAGAAGAGCTGCAGCACGAAGCCGCCGATGCCTTCGGAGGCCCCGACCGCGCGCACGAATCATTCACAAACATACAGAAAGCCATCAACTACTCCATGACCTCCTTCTTCACCACCGGCGGTATCCGTGGGGGGAAGAAGAAGATGGACAAGTTCTATCCGCGCAGCTTCAACATGGGTGTGCGGCAGGAAGTGTACCAAGCCCTGGGCGGATTCTCGCGGATGCGCTTCGGGGAGGACATCGACTTCAGCATCCGAATCTTCAAGGGAGGATATACATGCCGGCTGTTCCCCGGTGCCTGGGTATACCACAAGCGACGGACAGACTTCCGAAAATTCTTCAAGCAGGTACACAATTCCGGGATTGCCCGCATCAATCTGTACAAGAAGTATCCGGAATCGCTGAAGCTCGTCCACCTGCTGCCGGCTGCATTTACCCTGGGAGTGGCCATATTCCTGCTGGGAACGCCCTTCTGCCCGTACAGCCTGCTGCCCATCGCTCTTTATGCGCTTCTGGTATGCATGGACTCCACTATCCGGAACCGTAGCCTCAGCATCGGGCTCTACTCCGTTGCCGCCTCCTTCATCCAGCTCATCGGATACGGGACGGGGTTCCTGCGCGCCTGGTGGAACCGCTGCATACTTGGCAAGGACGAGTTCGAGGCGTTCAAAAAGAACTTTTACAAATAAGGAGGATTAGGGGTTAAGGATTAGGGATGATATGGAGAAACTGAATATCAACCAGTGGGCTGCAGAGGACCGCCCGCGGGAAAAGATGATGCAGAAAGGGGTGGAAGCCTTGAGCGATGCCGAACTGCTAGCCATCCTCATCGGCTCCGGCAATACGGAAGAAACCGCCGTGACACTGATGCAGCGCATACTCGCCGCCTGCGGCAACGACCTCAACCGCCTGGGCAAATGGGAGGTGCGGGACTTCTCCCGATTCAAAGGCATGGGCCCCGCCAAAAGCATCACCGTCATGGCATCCCTGGAACTGGGCAAACGCCGCAAGCTGCAGGAACGCTCCGGACGTACCGCCATCCGCTCTTCCGCCGACATCTACGAGCTGTTCCATCCCCTGCTCTGCGACCTTGCCACAGAAGAATTCTGGGTACTGCTTATGAACCACGCCGCCAAAGTGATAGACAAGGTACGCATCAGCCGCGGCGGCATCGACCAGACCACCGCCGACGTGCGCAGCATCCTGCGCGAAGCCCTGCTGCAACGCGCCACACAGATAGCCCTTATCCACAACCATCCCTCCGGCAACCCGCACCCCAGCAACGACGACCAGCGGCTGACGGAACTCGTGAGGAAAGCCGCCCAAACCATGAACATACACCTGACCGACCACGTCATCGTCACGGACGGAAGCCATTACAGCTTCAACGACGAAGGATTGCTATAAATAATCCAAGTTACGGACATACTATACGAAAGACAAAAGCGGTCATAACACTAACTATCAGCACATTGTATTTACCTGCTATTTACCAGCTAATGTAAAAGCCGTTACCGCGGTATGTAAAAGCCGTTACCCTATATTGTAACGCCCTTTACCCCATATTGTAAAGACCTTTACCGCCTATTGTAAAAGGAGTTTCCCCAGGGGTAAAGGGAGTTCCCCCAGCGGGTGAAGCGTGTTTCCCCACCGTCAAACCCTTTCTGAAGTAATGAAAAGGAGGGCGTTCCTTTGCATTTTCAATTAAATTCCATAGCTTTGTTCTTTGAAAACCTATATATAAAACCCTACGAATATGACCAAATTTGAAATAGAAGAGAAAATAGTCTCCATGCTCAAGACCGTATTCGACCCGGAAATACCGGTAAATGTATACGACCTGGGACTGATTTACAAAATAGACGTCTCCGACCAGGGAGAAGCCTCCATCGACATGACGCTGACTGCCCCCAACTGTCCGGCAGCCGACTTCATCATGGAAGATGTGCGCCAGAAGGTGGAATCCATCGACGGCGTAACCTCCGCCACCATCAATCTCGTTTTCGAACCCGAGTGGGACAAGGACATGATGAGCGAAGAAGCGAAACTGGAGCTGGGATTCCTTTAAATCAGTTGAAAGTTCAAAGTTGAAAATGGAAAGTTGAAAATGAAGAATGTATATTTCCTCTCGGATGCTCACCTGGGCTCACGAGCCATCGAACACGGACGAACCCAAGAACGGAGGCTGGTCAACTTCTTGGACAGCATCAAGCACAAGGCATCGGCCGTATACCTGCTGGGAGACATGTTCGACTTCTGGTACGAATTCCGTACCGTAGTGCCCAAAGGATACACCCGCTTTCTGGGCAAGCTGTCCGAACTGACCGACCTGGGAGTAGAAGTCCACTTTTTCACGGGAAACCATGACCTTTGGTGCGGCGACTATCTGACCAAGGAGTGCGGCGTCATGATACACCGCGAACCGCTGACCACCGAAATCTTCGGAAAAGAGTTCTACCTTGCCCACGGTGACGGGCTAGGCGACCCGGACAAGAAGTTCAAGATGCTGCGCGCCATGTTCCGCAGCCGTACCCTACAGACACTGTTCTCTGCCCTGCACCCCCGCTGGAGCATGGAGCTGGGACTGAACTGGGCCAAGCACAGCCGCTTGAAACGCATAGACGGGAAAGAACCCGCATACATGGGAGAAAACAACGAATACCTGGTGCTCTACACCAAGGAATACCTAAAAAGCCATCCCAACATCAACTACTTCATCTACGGTCACCGCCACATCGAACTGGACCTAATGCTGAGCAGTACCGCCCGCATCCTCATCCTCGGCGACTGGATAAACTACTTCTCGTACGCCGTCTTTGACGGCGAGAACCTCTTCCTTGAGAATTTTGTGGAGGGAGAGACGAAGCTATAACCCGCATTTCCAAACTGTTAACCATCATACCATTACCACCCATGAAACCTTTAAGACTGAAAAACATGATTGCCGGATGCCTGCTCGCAGCAGGAGCATTGCCGGTATGGGGACAATCCGGCGCCCCGACACTTGTCATCCGCATTGACGATCTCGGTGCCCTGCATTCCGTCAACGAAGCCTGCATCCAGACCTACCGCTCGGGTATTGCCCGCAGCGTGGAAGTGATGCCCGTAGCAGCCTGGTATCCAGAAGCCATCAAGATGCTGAAAGAAAATCCGGGACTGGACGTCGGCCTGCACCTCGTCATCACCAGCGAGTGGGAGAACGTGAAGTGGCGTCCGCTGACCCACTGCCCCAGCCTGACGGACGAGAACGGCTATTTCTACCCGATGATGTTCCCTAACCCCGCCTATCCGGGACAGTCCATCATGGAGCAGAAATGGGACATCAAGGAGATAGAGCAGGAGTTCCGCGCACAGATAGAGACGACGCTGAAAAGCATTCCGCAACTCAGCCATCTGTCCGGACACATGCTCTCCACCGGTTTCAGCAAGGAAGTGAACGAGCTGGTGCAACGGCTCGCCAAAGAATACAACCTGCCGTCCATCGACCGCATGGACTCCTCCAAGGACTACCGGTTTACCTACATCGGGTACGACGGCCCCAAAAGAACCGCCGAAGAAAAGGAGGCCAGCTTCATCAAAGCATTGGAGAAGTTGCAACCGGGCCAGCGCTACCTTTTCTTAGACCACCCGGCACTGGACAACGATGAAATGAAAACCGTCTTCCACATCGGATATGAGGACGTGGCGCTGGACCGCCAGGGAGTGACCGACCTGCTGACAAGCCCCCGCGTCCGGAAAGCCATTGAGGACAAAGGCATAAAGCTGATTTCCATCAACCAACTGACCAAGGGCCTGCCCCGCGCCGCCGCTACTCCGAAGCTGGACAAGGCCATGAACAGATATCTGGATGCCGTAAAGAAAGCCGGACAAGACCTGCACAGTATCATGATTGTGCAACACGGCAATGTCATTGCCGAAGAATGGATGGGCGAAGGGAAAGAGGATAAGCCTCACATCCTGAACTCCGTCAGCAAGACATTCACCGCCACCGCCGTGGGACTTGCCGCCTCCGAAGGCAGGCTGAAGCTGACGGACAAGGTCATCTCCTTCTTCCCCGACAAGCTTCCGGCAACCGTCAGCGAAAACCTGGCAGCCATGACCGTACGCGACCTGCTGACCATGAACTGCGGGCACGACACCGACCCTACCGGAACGGTACGCAAAAAGGCGGACGCCGATTGGGTGCAGGAGTTCCTTGCCTTCCCCGTGGAGCACAAGCCCGGTACCTTCTACACCTACAACAGCCTGGGAACCTACATGCTCTCAGCCATCGTACAGAAAGTGACGGGCGAGAAAGTGGTGGATTATCTCTATCCCCGTCTGTTCCGCCCGCTTGGCATCATCAATGCCCGGTGGCAGGAAAGCCCGCAAGGCATCAATACCGGAGGCTGGGGATTGTACCTCAAAACGGAAGACCTTGCCAAGATGGGGCAACTGTTCCTGCAGAAAGGAAACTGGAACGGAAAGCAGATTCTACCCGAAGAATGGGTAAAGGAGGCATCTGCCTGCCAAGTGCCCTCACTGCCCGCCGGCATGAAACCGGAGATGGTGAAGAAAGCGAAGATGAACGCCAAGACAAGCGACTGGCTGCAGGGCTACGGCTACCAGATGTGGCGCTGCCGCCACAACGCCTACCGTGCCGATGGTGCCAACGGACAATACATACTGGTGTTGCCGGACAAGGATGCCGTCATTGCCGTCACCGCCAACATCCCCGACATGCAGGCAGAGCTGAATCTAATATGGAAGTACCTGCTGCCCGCGCTATAAAACGTTTATTCTTATAAATGATTACGAAAAAGTGAAGGTTACCGGAACTTTTTCCCGGCATGGTTGTAGTAACATCATAACATTAAAAACATTAGCGTCATGGATGATATGATTTACAGAAACGACCCGATTGCCGAAGAGAACATAGACCCGCACGGACGTCCGGCAACGGATGAATTCGAGGAATGGAGCGAAGAGGTCTCCGAACGGACAGATACCGGATACAAGGACCAGAAGGTAAAATCCGCCAGGGAACGGGAAAAACGTATCCGAGAGATGGATGAAATTATAAAGAAGGATCTTAAGGAATAAATTGACAGTCACCACTGATACACAGATTCTCACAGATTATCCCCTTATACTTGATATCAGGGCTTCCAATCTGTGAGAATTCCGCATAATCTGTGGTGACTTTTTATTATTTGTATCCGCCAGCCTTGGCTATGCGTTTCGGGATTTCCGTGTTGTCCATCTTACCCACGAACAGCTTGGAGCCTGCACCTACTGCGAATACCGGCACATATCCGGCTGTATGGCCACCGCTGGTCCAGCCTACCATGGCAATCTGGCTCATTACCTTCTTGGCGGCAACGGCCAGGGGCTCAGTCTTGGCATAAAGACTTTCCTCAAACACTACATGCTTGTTTACGAATGATTCTTCGTAAGCATCACGCAGCATCTTCTCCTGCTCCCAGTTCACCGGCAGTTCCTTCCAGAAACCCATCTTTTCTGCCAGGAATTCCTTCATTTCCGGCCAGTTGATAACCTTGCGCATCTTGCGTAAGTCCGTGATGGAACGTGAAAGGATATCCTGAGACTGCTTCTGCTTGGCAAGGGCTTTCAGTTGAAGCTCGTACTTACCGGTACCCAGCCCCAGACCACCGGTTTCATGGTCGGCTGTTACCACAATCAGCGTTTCTTTGGGATGCTTCTTATAGAACTCGTAAGCCACCTTGATGGCGTTGTCCATATCCACCACTTCCTCAAAGACTGTGGCGGGGTCGTTTCCGTGGCAGGCCCAGTCAATCTTTCCACCTTCAACCATCAGGAAGAAACCCTTGTTACTGCCTTTGGTCAGGAAAGAGATGGCGCTTTCGGTAATTTCGGCCAGCGTCAGGTCGCCTTCCTGGCGGTCGATGGCATAGGGCAGGCAAGAAGGCTCTGCCCCTTCTTTCTGGATAAGAATCATCTTGTCCGCCTGGACAGACTTCGACTTATATTCGTCAAGGCCTCTTGCAACGGTATAACCGGCTTCTTCAAAGATAGGGAAGATGCTCGGAGCCTCTTTCTTGTCGGCAGTGGTAGTCGGTTTCAAGAAACCACCGCCTGCATAGAAGTCGAAACCGGCTTTCGGCAGGTCGAGGGCTATCTCGTAATACATACCACGGTCCGGCTGGTGGGCATAGAATGCAGCGGGAGTAGCATGGTCTACGCTGACGCTGGTAGTTACCCCAACTTTCTTACCGGACTTTTTGGCTCTCTCGGCCACACTCTGGAGCACACTCTTGTTATCGTCCATACCGATGGCGCCGTTATAGGTCTTTGCACCGGTAGCCAGGGCTGTTCCGGCAGCAGAAGAGTCAGTCACCGAGTTGGTGGCAGAAAAGGTAGTTGCCATGCTGGCAACCGGGAAAGAAGTGAACAGCAAAGGCTTTACACCGATGCGCCCTTCTTGTTCGGCCAGATACATCTCCGTACCGTTCACCTGGTTCACACCCATTCCATCACCGATGAAATAAAACACGTACTTCGCCTGCTGGGCATAGGCCATGCCGCTGGTCAGCAGTACAAAGAACAACACATACATTAATCGTTTCATAAGCAGTTCTTATTTAAAGTTATTCGGAAAATTGCCTTTATTGTTTTTAACCGAGTAACAAAGATAGCAATTTTAAAGGATTCGGAAAACATTTCGCCCCTACAAATACATTACATATTTGCAGGGGCGAAACCACATCCGGACTCCGGGAAGCCGGAACCGGGAAATATTACAGCGATATTACTTCTTCAGAATATCCATCGTGTCCGAAGCAATCATCAGTTCCTCGTCAGTGGGGATTACCACCACCTTCACCTGAGAATCTTCGGTAGAGATAACCATTTCTTCACCGCGTACTTTGTTCTTCTCGGCATCCAGCTTTATGCCCATGAATTCCAGGCCTTCACATGCACCCCAGCGGGCACTTGCCTGATTCTCGCCGACACCACCGGTAAATACCACGATATCCACACCACCCAAAGCAGCGGCATAGGCACCGATATATTTCTTGATGCGGTAGAAGTACATTTCTTCAGCCAGAACAGCCTTCGGATTGCCGGCAGCTACGGCATTTTCCAGGTCGCGCATGTCACTGGATTCACCGAAGATACCCAGCACACCGCTCTTCTTGTTCAGCAGGTTGGAGATGCCGTTGGCATCCAGACCCTCTTTCTCCATGATGAAGGAAACGGCACCGGCATCAATATCACCACTGCGGGTACCCATCATCAGACCTTCCAGCGGGGTCAAGCCCATGCTGGTGTCTACACACTTACCGTCCTTGATGGCAGTAATGGAACCACCGTTGCCAATGTGGCAAGTGATGATTTTCTTTCCTTCCGGCTCTACACCCAGGAACTCGCAGACGCGCTGCGATACGTAGCGGTGTGAGGTTCCGTGGAAACCATAACGGCGTACGCCGTACTTTTCATAAAGTTCGTAAGGCACGGCATACAGATAGGCATGCTTCGGCATGGTCTGGTGGAAAGCCGTATCGAACACACCAATCTGCGGAACATTAGGCAGAATGGCAGATATTGCATTTACACCCTTCAGGTTAGCAGGATTGTGGAGCGGAGCCAGGTCGTTGCAGGCAGTGAAGGCGGCAAGCACTTCCGGCGTCAGCCGTACAGACTCGCTGAACTTTTCGCCTCCATGCACCATACGGTGACCTACGGCATTGATTTCGTCCAAAGACTTGATGGCTCCATATTCAGGGCTTGTCAAAGTGTTCAGGATAAATTCCACACCTACGGTATGCTCTGGAATGTCCTTCTCAAGAACTTTCTTCTCGCCACTGGGCAAGGTGAACTTCAGGAAAGAGTCCTTCAAACCAATTTTTTCGATACCACCCTGGGCGATAACTTCTTTCCGGTCCATATCAAACAATTTGTATTTGATGGACGAGCTACCGCAGTTCAATACTAAGATTTTCATACTATATATCAGATTTAAAAGTTATTCAGCATTCTTTTTGGCAGCAATGGCCTGATTGGCAGTGATGGCAATCAGGCGATACACATCCTCGATGGAGCAACCGCGTGAAAGGTCGTTCACCGGACGGGCGATACCTTGTAGGATAGGTCCTACGGCATCAGCATGTCCCAGACGTTGCACCAGTTTGTAGGAGATGTTGCCCACTTCGAGGCTGGGGACAACCAATACGTTAGCATGTCCGGCGATAGAAGAACCCGGAGCCTTGCTTGCACCTACTTCCGGCACCAAAGCTGCATCGGCCTGCAACTCACCGTCGATGGCAATATCGGGAGCCATCTCCTTGGCAATCTTCAATGCCTCGACCACTTTATCCACCACTTCGTGCTTGGCAGAGCCCTTGGTAGAGAAGCTCAGCATGGCAACTTTCGGGTCGAGACCGGCAACTGCCTGGGCTGTACGTGCCGTACATACGGCAATCTGTGCCAATTGTTCTGCATCGGGCACCGGAGTCACAGCCACGTCACCCATCACCAGGATACCGTTCTTTCCATATTCAGGAGCATGTGTCAGCAGCAGCATGGCACCCGAAACGCAAGTGATGCCCGGGGAAGTCTTGATAATCTGCAAAGCAGGGCGAAGTACATTACCCGTAGTGTTGCGTGCACCTGCCAACTGGCCGTCAGCGTCGCCGTTCTTTATAATCAGGCAGCCCAGATAAAGCGGATCGACAACCAACTTGCGAGCCTCTTCGATGGTCATGCCTTTCTTTTTGCGGAGCTCGCAAAGCAGTTGGGCATATTCTTCTTTCTTAGGATGGTCTTCCGGGTCGATAATGGTAGCTTTGTTTATATTTCCCAGCCCCCACTCTTTAGCACAAGCCTCTATCTCGGCAGGTTTTCCAAGGATAATCAAGTCGGCTACTCCGTCAGTCAGGATTTGATTGGCAGCTTTCAGTGTACGCTCTTCCGTACCCTCGGGAAGAACAATTCGTTGGCGGTTTGCTTTGGCACGCTCAACAATTTCGTTAATTAATCTTTGCATGATATTTTAATTGTCTATTAAGAATCGGCAGTATGTGTTATTCACGCCGCAAAAGTACACAATTTTGCAATATCTACATTGCAAACATCGGTCTTTTTACCGTTCAGACCATAATTATTATAATATTTAACATTAGGTATTCCCAGCATTCATGTGTACGCACACGTGCCCCTCTGCAACAAACAATTACCCGTCCGGCAGGAACAACCCGCCCGACTCTACAAACGACATAAAAAAAATCAGGATACAACGATAACAAGCAATACATAGAATACCTACCTTTGCAGCGTTTTCAACGTATAACAATAGGTATTATAATAATATGATTCGTCAATGTGCCATCCTTTTCGGATGCTTAGCTTTGGGTGAACTGATTGTTTTCTTTACGGGTATCAAGTTACCTTCCAGCATCATCGGTATGCTGTTGCTCACCCTATTCTTGAAATTGGGTTGGATTAAACTGCACTGGGTGCAGGGTATGTCCGACTTCCTGGTTGCCAACCTGGGCTTCTTCTTCGTACCGCCCGGTGTAGCTCTCATGCTTTACTTCGATGTCATCGCCTCCGAGTTCTGGCCGATAGTGACCGCTTCCATAATCAGCACCCTGCTGGTGATTGTAGTCACCGGATGGGTTCATCAACTAACACGTAAAATCAAATGAACTTTTTAGAAAACGAATTTTTCCTATTGGCTGTCACCTTCGGGATTTTCTTTCTGGCCAAACTCCTGCAGAAAAAGACCGGCATCATGTTGCTGAACCCCATCCTGCTGACAATTGCCATCCTCATTGTCTTCCTGAAGATGACACATATCAGTTATGAGACCTACAATGAAGGAGGACATCTGATAGAATTCTGGCTGAAACCCGCTGTTGTGGCCCTGGGAGTCCCCCTATACCTCCAATTGGAAACGATTAAGAAACAGCTGCTCCCCATCATGCTGTCACAACTTGCCGGCTGCATTGTGGGAGTTATCTCTGTCGTGCTGATAGCTAAATTGATGGGGGCTTCCGACGAGATTATCTACTCCCTGGCGCCCAAGTCGGTCACTACGCCGATAGCCATGGAAGTAACCAAGTCGCTGGGCGGCATTCCCTCACTTACCGCCGCCGTAGTGGTCTGTGTAGGCTTGCTGGGAGGAATACTGGGCTTCAAGACCATGAAACTGACCCACATCGGCAGTCCTATGGCACAAGGCCTTTCCTTGGGAGCCGCCGCCCACGCGGTAGGAACTTCCACAGCCATGGACATCAGCCGCAAATACGGCGCATTCGCCAGCCTCGGCCTGACCCTGAACGGTATTTTCACTGCATTGCTGACCCCAACTATTCTGCGATTATTAGGGCTACTCTAACAAAATCTTCTTATTTTTGTTATCTATAATCATAACCAACTAAAAACAACGTATGATTTCATTTAAAGATATCGAATTACAAGACAAAGAACTGATTACTTCCTATACACAGAACAGTCCGCGACGGAATTGTGACCTCTCATTCTCCAACCTATGCAGCTGGCGTTTTCTATACAATACAAAGTTTGCCATCATGGACGGCTTCCTCCTGCTGAAATTCTGGGCAAACGACGAACTGGTGTACATGATGCCGATAGGTAACGGAGATTTGACAAAAGTACTGGACGCACTGGTCGAAGACGCACACCGGGAAGGGGAACCTTTCTGCCTGCTGGGAATATGTTCGGGCATGTGCTCGGAACTGGAAGCCTTCATGCCCGGAAAATTCCAGTTCACAGCAGACTGGGACTATGCCGATTACCTCTATCTGCGTACAGACCTCGCCACGCTTGCCGGAAAGAAATTCCAGTCCAAACGGAATCATGTCAACAAATTCAAACGCACCTATAATTACGAATATACTCCCATCACTCCCGACCGCATCCAGGAATGTCTGGACCTGGAAGCCGAATGGTGTAAGGCCAACAATTGCGACCAGCATGAAGGAACGGGCAACGAACGTCGCGCACTGGTCTACGCCCTCCACAATTTTGAAGAACTGGGATTGACCGGAGGCATCCTGCATGTAGACGGCAAAATTGCCGCCTTCACTTTCGGAATGCCCATCAACCAAGATACCTTCGGAGTACATGTGGAAAAGGCCGACACCAGCATAGACGGAGCGTACGCAATGATTAACTATGAATTTGCCAACCATATCCCCGAACAATATGTCTACCTCAACCGTGAAGAGGATTTGGGTATTGAAGGATTGCGCAAGGCCAAACTTTCGTACCAGCCTGCCATTATTCTGGAAAAATACGTGGCATGCCTGAAAGATGAACCGGTGGAAGCTATCAAATGGTGAGAGTAAGGATTAGAGATTAAGGATTAAAAGGATAAGGGATTGATGATACGGGAAAAGGTAAAGAACTTATGGAAGCTCTGTTTCAATGATAGCGAGGAATTTACTGAACTGTATTTTCGGCTCCGCTACAACAATGATATCAATATTGCCATCCAAAGCGGCGAAGAAGTGATTGCCGCCCTACAGATGTTGCCTTATCCTATGACGTTCGAAGGAGAAGATATTCATACGGCCTATATATCCAGCGCCTGCACACACCCTGATTACCGTAACCGGGGCGTAATGCACGAGCTGTTATCACAAGCCTTTGCACGGATGCTACACAATAATGTCGCCTTATCCACCCTGATACCGGCAGAACCGTGGCTGTTCGACTACTATGGCCGCAGCGGTTATGCCCCCGTATTCCGCTATGCCGAAGAGACCTTTATCGCTTCCGGTACACCGACAGCCGATACGGGCCTTACTTTGGAAATGTCTGCCGAATATACTGAAAAAAGATATGAATATCTCGACCGGAAATTGCGGGAGCGCCCTTGCTGCATCCAGCATACGGAAGAGGATTTCCAGGTTATCATTGCCGATTTACAACTGGGACAGGGCTTCGTTTGCACATTGAGCAATGGGGAGGAAATCACGGCTTTGGCCATTACCTATCCGATAGGGAAAGCCAACTGGCGCATTGGAGAAATCGTGTCGGATACTCCCGCAACAAAAACTTTACTGCTTCAACATATCTGCCAAAGCCTGAATCTCCCGTCCATCCGGGTTCTCACTCCTCCCGCTACCGGTGAAAGCCAACTTCTGGGTATGGCACGCATCATCAATGCCAAAACCATGCTGCAACTCTATGCTACGGCCCATCCGGAACTGGAACTCAGCATTCATCTCACCGATGAGCAGGTCAGTGCCAATAACGGCTACTACTACCTGAACAATGGTAAATATATGAATAGTGCCAAGCGTCTGCCGGGCAGCCACTTGGCACTTACAATCGGTGAACTCACCGAAAAAATATTTGCAACATCAAGCCCATATATGAGCCTGATGTTGAACTAGCATTATAATCCGCTGAAGTCGACTCCCTCAAATACCAGCGAAGGAATCTGCCATGAACGGTTCGGTTGAGGGTCATTGCCCACAGCAACCAAGGAATTCCATAAAGTAACCATGTTACCCGTCACATTCATTTCGTTGACGGGCTGTGTCAGCTTGCCGTCTTCAATAAGGAAACCCTCTATACCATAAGAGAAGTCACCGGTACTGCTATTGCTGTTACCGCCATTGAAGCCCGTAACCAAGATGCCTTGTTTAATATCTGCAACCAATCCGTTCAGGTCCTTATCGCCCGGTGTCAGAATTAGACGTGAAGGTGCACTGATAGTAGGAGCTATATCCATCTTCTTACCATTGTAGGTATCGATGAAATAAGTTTTCAGCACGCCTTTGTCAAAAACAGTGCGGGGTTCGGTAGCCACACCCTCATTATCGAAATAGCGTGAACCGTTTGCACCGATAGCATGCGGCTCGTCACGCAACGTGAAGAGGTCGGAAGCCACTTTCGTATCCAGCTTATCCATCAGGAAGGAGTTCTTTTGTTGCAAAGCACTGCCATACAATGCACTTAGCATCGGACTGAGCAGGTTTCCCACATTCATAGGGTCAACCACCATTGTATATTTACCCGACTTTGCTTTCTTCTGTCCCAGCTTGCGCAATACGCGTTCCAATGCCTTGGCACCGATTCCCGTCTTCGTCAATTTATCATAGAACAGAGCCGAGTCGTACCAGTAATCCTGAGGGCGAGCTTCGCCTTCTCCCTTAATGGATACACTGGCTGAGACAGAGAACCAGGAACTCTTCGACTCGCCTTCAAATCCGTTGCTTATCAAACGATAGGAAGAACCCTCGCCATCACTATAAGAAGAATCAACCGAAATGATACGCTCATCCTTGCCCAATACCTCCTCTGCAGCAGCACGTGCAATCGCCACTTTATCATCCGGGTTGACTTCATAGAGTTTCTTGTCAAAAAGCTGCAAGTCAGGCTTGCCTCCTTTATAGTAGCGTGCAGGGTCGGCCAGCATACGCGACTCATCCACCGCCAGATAGCGGGTAGACTCTATACCATTCGTGATAAGAGTTTCCAATTCTTTCTTATCCAGCCGATTGGTGGAAAAAGAGCCGAAACGTCCGTCCACATAAAGATTCAATCCCAAACCATTCTCCGTAGACTGCTGCAAACGGTCCATTTTGCCGTCACGCAGTTCAAAAGAAGAATTAGAATTTGTATATAGCACCAGTTTGGCTGCCTGGCAACCGTTCTTCAAGGCATATTCCATTGCCCATTGTGCCAATTTCTTATTGTCGTCTGTAATCATGTCTTTAATTGATAGTTGATAATTAACTTTCTCCTCCTACAGTCAGCTTGCTGACTAGTGCCGATGGCATACCGCAGGTAACGGGACAAGACTGACCGTCTTTACCACAGGTCCAAGTACCGTTGTCAATCTTATCGTTATTTGCCACCATCGTGATGTCAGCCAATGCTTTCGGACCATTACCGATGATATTTATATCCTTGACGGGCTGCGTCAACTTGCCATCCTCAATCAAGTAACCCGACTTCACAAAGAAGGTAAAGTCTCCGGCACCGATTTGCACCTGGCCATTGGTAAACTGGTCACAATAGATACCTTTCTTCACGGTGGAGATAATGTCCGCTTCCTTCATATTGCCGGCTTCCATATAAGTGGCACGCATACGGGGGATAGGAGTATTACGGAAAGTATCGCGACGTCCGTTTCCAGTAGGAGCCACCCCATAATGCTTGGCACTGATGCGGTCGTGCAGATAACTGGTCAGGATACCTTCCTTCACGATATAGGTTTTCTGGCCTTCCACACCCTCATCGTCGAAATTCACGGCTCCACGATTGAAAGCGATGGTACCGTCATCCACCACGTTGATATGCTCATCGCACACCTTCTTTCCCAAAAGGTCGCAGAAAATGGAAGTACGTTTACGGTTGAAGTCAGCCTCAAAAGCATGTCCTATGGCTTCGTGCAACAAGATACCCGAACCGCCAGCCCCCATCACGACGGGCATTTCGCCACCTTTGGGTTTCACAGCCTTGAACAAGATAGCAGTCTTATCCACCGCCTCACGTGCAATAATATCCACGATGTCATCCGTCATGAATTCAAAACCCTTGCGGTAAGAACGACCGGCATAACCGTTCTCCATCTTTCCATTCTCTTCCATGATGCAGACTGCCATAAAAGAAACCATCGGACGGTAGTCGTAGTAGCTCACGCCCTCGGAATTACAGAACAGCACGTGCGATGTACTGTCAGAAAGAGAAGCCTGCACCTTACGTACACGATTGTCCAAAGAGAAAATCTTTTCGTTCAGCTTTTCTAAATAAGGTATTTTTGCCTTGACACTCACGTCCTCCCAAGGTTCAGTGACGGCATAGCGGCTTTTGGTAATTGTCTTTTCCGTCAGTCCTACAGATTTTCCGGCCTTGCCCGAAGAGGCGATACGGGCAGCAGTACGTGCAGCACGCAGCATTTCTTCCATAGTTACCCCTTCCACATAAGCATACCCCGTCTGGTCGCCTGCCAATACGCGTACGCCCATACCGAAGTCAATGTTAGCTCCACAGTTGTTTACTTTGCCGTCCATCAGAACCACACTGTTGTTGAATGTGTGTTCAAAATAAAGGTCGGCATAATCGCCGCCTTTTTCCAGAGCGGCAGCCATCACTTTCTTCAAGTCAGCCTCCGTCACACCGAAGTGAACCATTGCCGAAGCTACGGCAGACTGATTATCTGCTCCTCCTAAAGCTCCGCGTACTGACGCAGGCATAGCCAACGAGGGTACTGCCAGCGAACCTAACATCGCCAGACTTCCCGTCCGTAAGAAATTTCGTCTATCCATCCTTTTCAGTTATTAGTTATAAGATATTGTTTTTTATATCATAGTTATATGACGTAAAAATAGGAGATTTTGTCACACCTTAGCTTTCCTTTGTTAACAAACTTTCCAATTCCTCTGCATTCAGACGCAGATAGAATTGTCCTTTGTAAGCCACTGAAATACCTCCGGTCTCCTCCGATACAATGATGGCATGCGCATCAGACACCTGGGAAATTCCCATGGCAGCACGATGCCTCAGCCCCAGTTCCTTAGGAATGTCCAGATTATGGGAAACAGGCAGGATACATCCCGCCGCTTTGATACGTTTCTTACTGATAACCATCGCTCCATCGTGCAACGGACTGTTCTTAAAGAAAATATTCTCAATCAGACGCTGGTTTATATCGGCATTGATAATTTCTCCCGTACGCACCACATCATCCAAAGGCAAATTATGTTCAATGACAATCAAGGCACCAACCTTCTGCTTCCCCATGCTGATACATGCCATTACCACCGGCATGATGTCGTCATGTTCCAACTTCTCTTTCTTATTGCCGGTGAAGAAGCGTACCAGCGCACTGGCATGCTGATGCGAACCGAGTGTCAGCAAGAAGCGCCGTATCTCGTCCTGAAACAAAATGATAAGCGCCAGCACGCCCACACTGACCAGCTTGTCGAAGATGGAGCCGAGCAATTTCATCTCCAGCACCTGCGACACCACCAGCCATATCAGGATAAACACCAGAATACCCGTAAACACATTGATAGAGCCGGAGGCTTTCATCAGCTTATACGTATAGTACAGCAAGAAAGCCACTAACAGAATATCTATAAAATCTTTTATTCCAAATTCAAAAAACACGATATTGAATGATTAGGGGTTAGGGATTAGGAATTATTTCGCATGGCTTGCACAATCCGTACGGTTTCCACGGCTTCTTTCACGTCGTGTACGCGGAGGATGTCAGCACCTTTCAGCAAACAGATGGTATCGAGCACCGTAGTACCATTCAGCGCCTCCTGAGGAGTAATGTCCAACAAGCGGTATATCATCGATTTACGTGAAACGCCTACCAGCAAAGGCAACTCAAAAATACGGAACTCTTCCAGATGGGACAGCAATTCATAGTTATGCTCCATTGTCTTTCCAAAGCCGAAACCGGGGTCCAGAATGATGTCTTTTACACCTAAGTCACGTAATTGCTGCACCTTGCGCGCAAAATACAAGAAAACCTCTTTCAGAAGATTGTCGTAATGAGGATGCTGCTGCATACTTTGCGGAGTGCCTTGCATGTGCATCATAATATAAGGTACGTTCAATGCCGCAACGGTATGGAACATATTCGCATCCATCTCACCGGCCGCAATATCATTGATGATGGCAACACCATACTCCTCCACACACATTCTTGCCACATCCGCCCTAAAAGTGTCTACTGACACCACAGCATCCGGCTGTATCTCAAAAAGTATTTTCAGGCCCATACGCAACCGTTCCATCTCCTCCCTGGCAGAGACATTGTCGGCATTAGGACGGGAAGAGTAAGCGCCTATGTCAATAATGGCCGCTCCCTCCGAAACTATCTGTTTCACCCGGCGTACTATTTCCGCCTCTGTCTGTGTACGGCTACCGGCATAAAAGGAATCGGGAGTAACGTTCAGTATGCCCATGACACGGGGTTGAGAGAGGTCGAGCAGCGAACCGTTGACATTTATATATCGGGCAGTTGTAATTTCCATAGGCAGTCTGTTCTATATAGTACCTGCAAATGTAAACAAAAAAGTGGTTTCAAAATACATAAACTCATAAAACTGATAAGTTTTTTGCTTGTACCCGGGAAGGGAGAGGATTAAAACTATATCTTTGCACGATGGTTTACCACAGATTACACAGATTCACACAGATTGATTTAATTATAAAGTCATGGATATAACAGCTATACATCAGATATTCCTAACATGCACCAGTGTCACTACTGACAGCCGTAACTGCCCCCAAGGCTCTTTATTCATTGCGCTGAAAGGCGAGTCGTTCAACGGAAATGCCTTTGCCGCCCGGGCGCTGGAAAGCGGAAGTGCTTATGCCATAGTGGACGAAGAAGCCTATGCCCCTGAAGGCGATACACGATACATCGTGGTGGAAAACAGCTTGAAAACCTTGCAACAACTTGCCAATTACCACCGTCGGCAGATGCGTACACCCATCATCGGCATTACGGGTACAAACGGAAAGACTACTACCAAGGAACTGATGTCCACCGTACTTTCGCAAACTCACAACGTGCTCTATACCTTGGGAAATTTGAACAATCACATCGGTGTTCCCCTCACCTTGCTCCGCCTGCGCCCTGAACACGACCTTGCCGTGGTGGAAATGGGTGCCAGCCACCCGGGAGACATCAAGGAGCTGGTAGAGATAGCCGAACCTGACTACGGGATCATTACCAACGTAGGAAAAGCCCATCTGGAGGGATTCGGCTCTTTTGAAGGAATCATCAAGACCAAAGGAGAGATGTACGACTATCTGCGGACGCGGAAAGAAGCTACCATCTTTATCCATAACGACAACCCCTACTTGAAAAAGATAGCCTACGGACTCCACCAGATTGCCTACGGCAGTGAGGACGGGCTGTACATCAACGGACACGTCACTGGCAATTCTCCTTACCTCACCTTCGAGTGGAAAACGGACAACGAAAGCAAATATCACGAAGTACAAACCCGGCTTATCGGTGAATATAACTTCCCCAATGCTCTGGCAGCTGTCACCATCGGACATTTTTTTGGTGTGGAACCGGAGAAAATAGACAAGGCACTGGCCGGATATACCCCGCAAAACAACCGTTCACAACTGAAAAAAACAGCGGACAACACTCTGATTATCGATGCCTATAATGCCAATCCCACAAGCATGATGGCTTCCATTAGTAACTTCCGGAACATGCAGGCCGAAAACAAAATGTTGATATTGGGAGATATGCGGGAGTTGGGTAAAGACAGTGCCGACGAGCACCAGAAGATTGCAGACTATCTGGAAGAATGCGGATTCAAGGATGTAGTTCTTGTAGGGGAATTGTTTGCCGCCACACGCCACTCTTATCAGAGTTATCCCGATGTAACCGCACTCATCGCAGAGCTGCAAAGAGAGAAACCTTGCGGGAAAACAATTCTGATAAAAGGGTCGAACGGCATCAAGCTAAGTTCCGTAGTTGAATACTTATAATCCTATTTCATCCTTGGCCTTAAAATGAAATAGCCGACCATTGATGCAAGCACCGCTCCCGTGGTATTGGCCGCAAAATCCAGCCAGTCTCCACCACGGTATGTCGTGCAGTATTCTTGCAGCAACTCCACCATTCCGCTGAACAAAACGGGACAGACAAACGCCCCTGCCCATGCATGCCATAAAGGGGCGTTGTCTCTCCGGTGAGCGCGAAGAAACTCCAGCCACAGCATTCCTGACATGCCGAAATACATACAGATATGCACCACCTTGTCTATATTGGGAATCTTGCTTATTTCTGTAGAAGGCGGTTTAAAGAATGAAAGATAAATCACCGTCAGAATAATAAAAAGCGACACCGGATATTTCTTAATATAATATAGCATATACCAAATTATCAACGAACTGTGCACAAAAGTACAGAACATTTTCTATATTTGCATGTTTTAGCTGGTATTAATAACGAATTGAAAGAAAAATCTACGTTTTATGACAAAAAGTGACAGAGCCAACTTCGGAAGCAAATTAGGCGTCATACTTGCCTCGGCAGGCTCCGCAGTCGGTTTAGGCAATATCTGGCGTTTCCCGTTTGAGACCGGGAATCACGGAGGTGCGGCATTTATCCTTGTATACCTGGTTTGCGTGCTCATTCTCGGCATCCCCATCATGATTGCAGAATTCCTCATCGGCAGGCGCTCGCGTGCCAATACGGCAAGGGCTTATCAGAAATTGGCACCCGGCACGCATTGGCGCTGGGTAGGACGTATGGGCGTACTGGCCGGATTCCTTATTCTGGGATATTACTCCGTTGTGGCAGGATGGACGCTTGAGTTTATCGGCGAAGCGGCTACCAACAGTTTTGCCGGGAAGTCGGCAGCCGATTTCATCGCATCCTTCAACAGCTTTGTCAGCAACCCCTGGCGTCCGGTCATCTGGCTGGTGCTGTTCCTGCTGGCCACCCATCTCATCATTGTCAAAGGAGTGGAAAAAGGTATTGAAAAATCAGCCAAAATCATGATGCCAATGCTATTTGTCCTATTGATAATCCTTGCCATCTGCTCCATATCCCTGCCCGGAGCAGGAGCAGGCATTGAATTCCTGTTGAAACCGGACTTCAGCAAAGTGGACGGCAATGTGTTCCTTGGAGCCATGGGCCAGGCATTTTTCTCCTTGAGCTTGGGGATGGGATGTCTCTGTACATACGCTTCTTACTTCCGCAATGATACGAACCTGCCCAAAACGGCACTCAACGTGGCGGCTATCGACACCATGGTAGCCATTTTGGCAGGATTCATCATCTTCCCTGCCGCCTTCTCTGTAGGCATCAAACCGGATGCGGGTCCTAGTCTGCTATTCATCACCTTACCTAATGTCTTTCAGCAAGCGTTCGGCAATATTCCCTGGCTGGCGATACTGCTGTCTCTGATGTTCTATATCCTACTGGCATTGGCAGCACTTACTTCCACCATTTCCCTGCACGAAGTGGTAACTGCCTATCTACATGAAGAGTTCAAGTTCTCACGCAGCAAGGCAGCCAGATACGTGACAGCGGGCTGTATTTTCTTAGGAGTATTCTGCTCACTGTCTCTCGGTATCGGCAAAAGCTATACCGTATTCGGGCTAAACCTATTCGATTTGTTCGACTTTGTAACGGCCAAGCTAATGCTACCGTTAGGCGGTTTCTTCATTTCCATCTTCATAGGCTGGTATCTGGACAAGAAAATCGTATGGGAAGAAGTCAGCAACAATGGCACTCTGAAAGTATCCGTCTACAAGCTATTGATATTCATCCTGAAATATATTACTCCGATAGGAATTGCACTGATTTTTATCAATGAACTGGGTTTTCTGAAATAGGCCATCATGCAGAACCCCTTTAAAGAATTCCTTTATTTCTCCCGGGGAGAAAGGCGCGGAATACTGGTTTTGATTACCGGCATCATTCTCGTCTTTCTCTCCGGGTATATTTATATATACCAAAGAGAGAACCGCCCCCTCTCCGATGAAGTAATCCGGCGGCAGGCCACTGCCATGGCAGAATACGAATCGTTCATCGCATCCATACAAGAAAAGGAACAAAAATGGGACAACAGACTTAAACCTTCCTCCCAAAAACAACCGACAACCGTCTCCTTGGCCCGTTTCAATCCCAATACCGCCGACTCCGTCATTTTTTGCCGACTGGGACTGCCCGGATGGATGGCGCGGAACATACTCCGCTACCGTAGTAAAGGAGGGAAGTTCCATAAGGCAGAAGATTTCCGGAAAATATATGGAATGACAGAAAAACAATATCAGACACTCTTACCCTATATCCACATCACTCCGAAAGACACAGAAACAAGAACCGTCCAGTTGTACAGCTCTCCTGCAAGCAATGACAGCGCCGTTACTTTCCGAATTGCACCGGAAAAATATCCGTCTGGGACCCTTGTCGACCTGAACCGCGCCGACACCACAGAACTGAAGAAAATACCAGGCATCGGTAGTGGCATTGCCCGTCTAATCATCGGTTATCGGCAACGCTTGGGAGGATTCTACAACATCACGCAATTACAAGAAATCCATTTGGACACCACCCAATTGCAGTCCTGGTTTTCCATCGACACCCGGGCCATCCACCTCATCAACCTGAACCGTAGTAGCATAGAGAGGCTGCGCCACCATCCTTACATCAACTTCTACCAGGCAAAGGCCTTTGTAGAATACCGGAAGAAGAAAGGCGACCTTCATAGTCTGAAACCTTTTGCACTTTACGAGGAATTCTCCGATACCGATTTGGAGAAAATCAGTCACTACGTTTGCTTTGAATAACAGCATCATGCAACATTTTTCAATGTCTGATGCAACCTTTTCACCAGTCATTTCGTCTAACAAGCAGAAACACCCTAAAAACAGGAAGGCCTACTGCAATAAGGATTAGAACCATCGTATCAATATGAAAAAATTAATGATTATAACCATGCTGCTGGGCAGTATGGCACAGAATGCTTTTGCTCAAAAAATAGAAATAAAAGGAACCGTCCGCGATGCTTCCGACAAGAGTATAGAGTATGTCAATGTGGTATTACAGACCATCGACTCTACTTTTGTCGCCGGTGTGACCACAAGTCCAGAAGGAGAATTCATCTTCAAGAACACGGCTACCGGAGATTACAGACTTGTTCTTTCCAGCATCGGGTATAATACCGGATACATCACCCTCAATGGAGTAAAGCGCCATACCGACCTTGGACCAATCGTATTAGACAGTGCTTCTATCGCACTGGAAGGAGTGACTATCACCGGCTCCAGCCAAATCAGCCGTGCAGACCGCAAACTGGTTTTCCCATCCGAAAGACAAATGAAAACTTCCACAAACGGAGTGAATCTGTTGCAGGAACTGATGCTGCCACGTATTCTGGTCAACCCCATGAACAATGAGATTGGATTGTCCGGCGGTGGAGAACTGCAATTACGCATCAATGGAGTCAAAGCCGAAATAGACGAGATAAAAGCCATTCGCCCTGCCGACATTATACGTATAGAGTACCATGACAATCCGGGACTGCGCTACGGTAATGCCGAAGTCGTTTTGGACTACATAGTGCGCCGACCTAAAACGGGCGGAAACTTCGGTGCCGACATTTCCCAAGGGTTGAACACGATGTGGGGAAACTATAATCTGTACGGCAAAGTAAACCACAAAAAATCAGAATTCGGCTTCTCCTATTACATGGGACCGCGGGATTTTAACGGCATGTACCGCGACAATGAAGAAGAATTCCACCTGGCAGACGGCACTACACTCAGACGCCTGGAGAAAGGAGAGCCCAGCAAGGCAACCATGTACCAGCACAACCTAAACGTAAATTACAGTTTGCAGGCTTCTGAAAATTCCCTTTTCAGCGCCACCTTCCGCCTTCGAGGAAACAATCAGCCGCACTGGGATTATAAAGGAACTCTCTATAACGCCAATGACGAAGCGGACGTGGTAGACATGACCGACCGTACCGACCAGAGCTGGACACGTCCCTCACTCGATTTGTACTACCAACAAGACCTGAAAAACAAACAAACCCTGGTATTCAATGTAGTAGGCACCTATAATCGGGAAAAATCGCAGCGGCTCTACCAAGAAAGCACCCCGGGGAACATATTGACCGATATTGACAACAATATCCGAGGCAACAAATACTCCCTGATTGCCGAGGCCATTTATGAGAAGCAATATTCCAAGGGGAACGCATTGAGCTTCGGTCTGAGCCATACACAGTCCTACTCTAACAATGAATACAGAAACGGGCATTATTATGAAACCAATATGCACCAAGAGAACACATACATATTCGGAGAATACCGTGGAAAGATAGACAAACTAAACTACCGGCTGGGAGTGGCCATGACTCGTTTCTACTATAATCAGAGCGGCAAGGACAAATCTACCGAGAACTACAGTTTCAACCCGAGTATCGTTCTGCACTATGCCATGTCAGACAACTCCTATCTCCGCTGGAAGGGAAACATCTATAACGCTTCTCCTTCATTGGGCGACCTCAGCGATGTGGAGCAAGCAGTGGACTCATTCCAGATACGTCGTGGCAACCCGCATCTGAAATCATATATGTGCTATCATACGGAACTGACTTACGAATGGAAAAAAGGCATCTTTTATACCAATCTATGGGGAGCCTATGACTATCGTCCCAATGCCATTATGGACGAGAAGATTCAAGAAGGCAACAAAATAGTGCAGACTTGGGACAATCAGAAGGATTGGCAGAAACTCTCCGGGCGTGCCATGCTCCGCGTAGGACCCATCCGCGACATTCTGCAATTTTCTTTTACGGGCGGTGTCAACCATTACATGAGCCATGGCAATCACTACTCGCATACCTACACCAACTGGTTTTGTGAGGCAGAAGCCTCATTAAACTACAAACAGTTCTCTCTGTTCTGGCAGATAAACACCAATTGGAACAATTTCTGGGGAGAAACCCTCTCGGGAGGAGAAAACATCCAGATGTTAGCTGTATATTACAAGCATAAGAATCTTCGGGTAGGAGTCGGTGCATTCAATCCTTTCACCGACAACTATAAAGTACAAAGCGAAAACTGGAATAAATTCGCATCCTACAAGACAAATAATTATATAAAAGAAAGCTCCCGCATGTTCCTGGTGAACTTTTCCTACAACTTCTCGTTCGGCCGCAGTTTCAAGACGGCACAGCGGAAGGTAAACAACAGTGACAATGACTCGGGAGTAATGGGCACGGGGAAATAGGCTCAAACCATTTTATTGATTTCCCCGTCAATCAGATGTATCGTCCGGTCGGTGAGCTGCGCCAGTCCTTCATCATGGGTTACGATAACAAACGTTTGTCCGAAACGGTTACGTAAATCAAAAAAGAGCTGGTGCAGTTCTTCCTTATTATGGGTATCCAAGCTGCCGGAAGGTTCATCTGCCAGCACCACTGCTGGATGATTGATGAGAGCACGGGCCACCGCCACACGCTGCTTCTCACCTCCCGACAACTCATTCGGCTTGTGGGAGGCCCGTTCGGCAAGCCCCATGAATTCAAGAATTTCCGTAGCCGCCTCCTTGGCTTCCTGCTGTCCTCTTCCGGCAATGAAGGCTGGTATCATTACATTCTCCAAAGCCGTAAACTCCGGCAGCAGTTGATGGAACTGGAACACAAAGCCGATATGGTGGTTGCGGAATGCGGAAAGTTCCTTCTCCCTCATACGGTTGACTTGTGTACCGTCAATAACCACCGAACCGCCATCCGGCATATCCAACGTACCCATGATTTGCAGCAAGGTAGTTTTACCCGCTCCACTGGGGCCTACAATGCTGACAATCTCCCCTTTCTCTATCTCCAGGTCAATACCCCGCAACACTTGCAGGTTACCGAAACTCTTCGTTATATTCTCTAAATGAATCACTAGGCTATTTACAATTTGACAATTTACTATTTACTATTTGATAGTTTTCTTTCAAGTGCTATTACTATAGTCTTTTAATTACATATTCGGCCAAATAGCAGCCAAAAACTGCGGGCATGTAGCTCACTGTTCCACAGGTGGACTTCTTGTTCATCTCGTCGTCCGTCAGCAAAACGGCATTCGGATCAGCCTGTTCGGTGCTGAAAACAACTGGAAGTTTCCGCTTTATGCCCATTTTTTGCAGACGCTTACGCACAGCCTTGCTCAACCCGCAATGATAGGTATCCCAGATATCGGCAAAGCGCACTTGCGAAATGTCACTCTTTGCTCCTGCCCCCATGCTGGACACTATCTTGATATGCCGCTTCATGCTTTCCGCTATCAAGTGGCATTTTGGAGCAAGCGTATCGATGGCATCCACCACAAAGTCATAAGCCGCATCATCCAGCAGTTCCGGTATGTTCTCATCTTTCAAGAATACGGGCAACACTCTCAGTTCCAGAGCCGGATTAATGTCCCTGAAACGTGATGCCAATATCTCCGCCTTCTTTTGCCCCAGGGTAGAATGCAGAGCCGGCAACTGACGGTTTATATTCGTAGGCTGCACGGTATCGGCATCGACAATCGTCATCCGCCCCACTCCGGCACGGCATATCATCTCGGCCGCATAAGCACCTACACCACCCAGTCCTACGACAAGTACATGTGCCCGGCGCAGGCGTTCCATTTTTTCATCTCCTAATAAAAGTTGCGTTCGTTGTTGCCAATCTTCCATTTTCACCACAGATTACACGGATTTACACAGATTTTTGTCAATTATCAATTGTCAATCGTCAATTCTTCTTGAACCATTTATAGAACCATTTGCCTACCTTCTCGTAGTGCTGCGACTCGTTGTTGCCACGCGGGTTGGAGAAGGATACCGCATCCTGCGGCTCGCCCAGTTGGTCGGGATAGAGTACTATCAGGCTGTTATTTGCAAAGTACTTGCTGATTTGTGCCGGTAGCTTCTCGAAGGAGCTGTCATAGGAGATGGAGCCGCGGCGGGCGCTGATGATGACCAGCAGATGGTCGAAATTCACTTGTCCGGTCAGTATCAGCAGGTCTCCCCAGTCGTCCAGGCGGGAAAAGTCTGTCAATGTCTGTCCATATTTGGCTTTCACCAGCCCTTGAAGATGGGCGGTAGTCTCTTCATTGGCATAAAAATGCACCCGACAGCCCAAAGTACTCCCCAACCGGCAGAAATGTTCCACCCACTTCAGGAATCCCGCCTCATACTCGGCTTTCGGAGGTACCGCCACAATCACCCGCCTAATTGTGTTAATGGGCATCAGGAACTTGGAAACCATCACCTCGCGATGCAAGCCCTTCAGCAGATTCTCCGTCAGCATACCGAAGAATGAATCCACAATATTGACTTTACGGTGCAGACCTATAATGACATCCGTTGCCGCATATTCTTTTGCTGTATGGATAATGCCCGAAGCGATATTCAAGTCGTAACGCGTGATTTGCCTCAACGGCACATCTGCCGAGGCCGTTATCATGGCAGCCTTTTCCAGATAGCGTTTCCCACGCAATTCGGCACTTTCAGAACTGCTATCGTCGTTGATGACATTCAGTGCCAACAGATTATCCCGTTGTTTCGGGTCGCGTATCACCAAAGAAAGATTTATCAGGTCTTCAATCGTATCGGGGTTGGCTATCGGAATCAATATCTTCTCCGCTTCCACGGAGCGGTTTTCTTCCAGATGCGCCTCCTCCATGGCAATCTTCCGTGCGGCACGCTCCGTAATGAACGAGCTCACAATGCAAGTTACAAGAATCAGCAGGACGGTACCATTCAAAACATCATCGTTCAGCAAGCGTTCCCCATTGGGCAGAATGATGTTGTACCCCACCAACACAGCCGCCAGCGTTGCCGCTGCTTGTGCATTGCTCAATCCGTACATCAGCTCCCGTTCAATCCCTCCCATCTTATATATTTTCTGCGTCAGCCAGCAGGCAATCCATTTACCTGCCAATGCCACCACAATCATTACAGCCGCTACTTTCAGAGCATCGCCATGACCGAAAATCACATGCACATCAATCAGCATACCCACGCCTATCAGGAAATAGGGAATAAACAAGGCGTTGCCCACAAACTCCAGATGGTTCATCAGCGGAGAGACATGCGGAATCAGCCGGTTCAATACCAAACCTGCAAGGAAAGCACCCAGGATACCTTCCATCCCCACAAACTCCATCAATCCGGCTCCGAGAAAAACCATGGCAAGCACGAATATGAACTGCATCACGTTGTCATCGTACCTCCGGAAGAACCAACGGCCTATGCGTGGAAACAGATATACAATCAAAATACCCAGGAAGATAACCTTTATGACAAGCCATACCCAAAAGAAGCCGTCCGACTCCCCCTTGAACATACCACCCACAACGGCCAGAACCAGCAAAGTGAGTGTATCTGTAACCGCCGTCCCCCCCACTGCAATGCTCACACTACGATGCCGCGACACACCGTAACGAATCACGATGGGATAGGCTACCAGCGTATGCGACGCATACATACTTGCCAGTAGAACAGAGGTCAGCACCCCGTACTTCAACAAAGCTATATTCGTTACCAAGCCTATGCCTATGGGCACAATAAAAGCCAAGAGCCCCAGAACAAGCGCTTTGCCCCGGTTCTGTTTGAAGTCTCCCATATTCATTTCCAGACCAGCAAGGAACATGATGTAATACAAGCCTACTTTGCCGAAAAGCTCAAAACTGCTGTCACGCACCAAAATATTGAAACCATGCTCCCCAATGACAAGCCCCGCCAGTATCATTCCGATAATGTGCGGAATACGAAGCTTATTCAACAATATAGGAGCAAACAATATAATGAGGAGTACAAGGAGGAATATCCATGTAGGGTCGGTGATGGGAAGTTTCAAACTGAAGTCAAACCAATCCATAGGCTGTAAGTTTTAGGTTTTGAATGCAAAATAACGAAAAACTTTTCACTTTATGCGGTGTTATACAGCATTTTGTTATAAATTTGCGACCAATTCTATCTTTTTAGAGATAGTATTTCACTTTTTTATAAACTTAATTTAAAACAAAAGAAAAATGAAAGTAGCTATTGTTGGAGCAAGCGGAGCCGTGGGACAAGAGTTCCTGCGAGTGCTCGATGAAAGAAATTTCCCGTTGGACGAGTTAGTATTGTTCGGTTCTAAACGCAGTGCCGGAACCAAATATACCTTCCGCGGTAAACAGATCGAGGTGAAACTCTTGCAACACAATGATGACTTTAAAGGGGTTGATATCGCTTTCACTTCCGCAGGCGCAGGCACCTCCAAAGAATTTGCCGAAACCATTACCAAGTACGGAGCAGTGATGATTGACAATTCCAGCGCTTACCGTATGGACGACAATGTACCTTTGGTAGTGCCCGAAGTGAATGCCGCCGACGCCAAAGAACGTCCTCTCGGTATCATTGCCAACCCTAACTGTACGACTATCCAAATGGTAGTGGCACTGAAAGCCATCGAACAGCTTTCCCATATAAAGACCGTACACGTTTCTACCTATCAGGCTGCCAGTGGTGCCGGCGCCGCTGCCATGGATGAGTTGTACGAGCAGTACCGCCAGGTATTGGCAGGCGAACCCGTAACCGTTGAGAAATTCGCTTACCAGCTGGCATTCAACCTCATTCCGCAAATCGACATATTCACCGACAACGGTTATACCAAAGAGGAGATGAAGATGTTCAACGAGACCCGCAAGATTATGCACTCTGATGTAAAAGTCAGCGCTACCTGCGTACGTGTTCCCGCTCTCCGCTCCCACTCCGAAAGTATCTGGGTAGAGACCGAGCGTCCTATCTCCATCGAAGAAGCCCGTGAAGCATTTGCCAAAGGCGACGGACTAGTGTTGATGGACAACCCGGCAGAAAAGGAATACCCCATGCCGTTGTTCCTCGCGGGCAAAGACCCGGTTTACGTAGGTCGTATCCGTAAGGACCTCAGCAACGAAAACGGATTGACGTTCTGGATTGTGGGCGACCAGATTAAGAAAGGCGCTGCACTGAATGCCGTGCAGATTGCAGAATACCTGATTAAGGAAAAGGCACTATAAGTTCGAGGATTACCACATAAAATTATTTGAGGGTACTGAAAGTATAAATTATTCATATTTTCAGTACCCTCAAAAATTTCTCACTACTTGAGCAATCTCCGTCTATAATTTCACAAGGCTCATCATGGGAGCGGATTCATTATGTAAACGGTCAAGAGCTGTCACTACATAACGATATTCCGTTTCCCCATCTTTATAAGGCAATCTATAAAAGTTGTCGCATACGATGGATACAATATTTAAAGGATCATCAAGATCTATTTTTTCATTGGAAGTAAAACGATAAACCACATATTGCACAGCGCGATCCATTTCACTCTTATACTTCGGCTCATGCCACTGAAGCATATATTCACCGTTCACCCACAAAGCTGTGAGTTTGCGCACTTTTCCCGGTGCTTGGTTATCTATAAAAGTAAACACGGGTGGCAATGCAGGATACTTATGATACTCCCGTTTCAAACGTTCACGATACCCAGCTGTATCTGCCAGTAAAGTAAAAGCCGACCATTGACAACTACCTCCTATCTCGGGAAAAGAACGCTGTAACATCATCTTACACCCCAGCTGACTAAAGGCCGGATTATTGGGGTCAACATTTCGTACTGAATTTTCCACCGATTGCCCTATGAACAAAGGACGCTCTTCTGCATGTCTCGCCCACCATTCTACGAGTTCTTTATAATCTGCCCGCGGATGCCCTATTTCCCAGTAAAGCTGGGGAATATTATAATCCACCCAACCCTCACGAAGCCATAAAAGCACATCAGCATACAAATCATCATAGTTTTGAAGACTACCCGTCCTACTACCGAGTGGATCAGTAGTAGCATTCCGATAAATGGCAAACGGAGAGATACCAAACTTCACCCACGGTTTAATCTCCCGTATAGTTTTATGTACTTTTTCAATCAGCAAATTTACATTATTACGCCTCCAATCTCCTTTATCGGTAAAATTCTCACCATAACGAATAAAGCTCTCATTATCTGGGAAATCTTGTCCCTTAATCGGATAAGGATAAAAATAATCATCCATGTGGATAGCATCTATATCATAACGCCTCACAATATCACCCACAACCCTACATATATGCTCGCGACTTTCAGGCAACGCTGGATCAAAAAAAAGTTGGTCACCGTAAACAACAAACCACTCCGGATGCCGATTATAGATGTGTGTAGATGCCAATTCATCATCCAACTTATTCTTTACCCGATAAGGATTAATCCAGGCATGAAACTCCATAGCCCTCCGATGACATTCCTCGATCATAAAGCGCATAGGATCCCATTCCGGTTCCGGCTTTTTCCCTTGCTCCCCAGTGAGGAAACGGCTCCATGGCTCTAACTCCGAAGAATAAAATGTATCCGCTTCCGGGCGAACCTGAAAAATAACAGCATTCATGCCAACCTGCCGCAGAGAATCCAACATAACAAGCAAAGTATCCTGCAACTGCCTCGTAGGCATATCACGAAAATGCCCATGTACTGTTTGTATCCATGCTGCCCTAAATTCACGCTTAGGATGTAAAGATGAGGAAAGTGACTGCGCTTGTATGGATAAAACGAAAAGACAAACGCCCCCAAATAAAAGGATCCTTTTTAATCGCATTTCTGACTATTTTTTTATAATTAGAACAAAAGGGTGTACCTCAAATGAAGACACACCCTCGTTTATTCAACAATTAAAATAACGTTGTCACCAACCTGGATTCTGAGTCAATACCTGACCTTTATTCTCATAAATAGTCAACTGTGCAGCCGGTATGGCACGCAAATAGTAGCGTTCCGAATTCAATTCACCAGCCTTGAATATACGAAGTTCCTTTTCACGAAGATAATAAATATACCCTTTTTCAGTATCCTCATTACCCGGATTCTCTGGGTCGAACAGATAGAGCACTCTCTTGCCGGAATCATCTTTTGAAGATATTTCCGGATAATCGGCCATATTGACATAAGCACCTAGGAAAGACATGGTAGGATAACCATTTGCATCTTCTGAGTTTAAGTATTCAAACTTGGCCCAACGACGGAGGTCTTCACCACGACGGCCTTCCATAATCAACTCAATACGACGCTCACGACGGATTTCCCACAAAACCGGATTGACATCAGGGTCACGGGCAGGGTCATTAATAACAACCCCATTCACACTCAAGTTGCTGCCATTCAGTTGAACTTTCGGCATAGTCTTGGCTTCAGTATCTCCCCACTTCGTCAGCTGACGGTCACGGAGTTCATTGATAGACTTGTCAAGGTCGCTCTGCGAGAAAGCGTTACCCCCCACTTGGGCAATCTCATAACGCGCCTCTACATAATTCAGCAGCACTTCCGCATAGCGGATGCACGGCGCATCAGCCGGACTTAATCTACCGGTACAATAATCCAGACCAGCCACCCACCACTCGTCGTTCAAGAACTTTTTGGTAGGATATCCCGTTGGTGATGTACCTTCGGTATAATTTGTCCCCATGGCGCTCATGATACGAAGACTGTCGGCAACTGTTTGATACAAACGCGGGTCACGGTCTTGAAATGACTTCTGAATACTCGGGTCTTCCTTACCTTGATACAGCGGAGACTGACCTATCGGCAAACCGTCACTGCAAAGATAAGTGTTGATTACATCTTGCGTAACACCACCCTGAGTCTGATCTTCCGGACCATTGTAGGACATCAAAGCATTACACTGCAAACCGCTTGTATATTCACGATACCAGATGACTTCCGGATTGTTAGCCAAATCGTCCGTAGTAAACAAAGCATTATAAGTATTGCCTATTGAATAGATACCGGAGTTCATTACTGCCTCCGCACCATTAATGGCACCTTGCAGCAAGTTCTTAATATCACCATCCACCACTTTCTCTGAAGTAGGACCTACAGTAGTACCGTGATATTTCAGCCATGTGGCATGATACAGCATTTCGCGTGACATATACGCACCAACCACATATTTGTTGACTTGGCGCTTTGTGTCATTCGTACGTACATTATCCAATGCATATTGAAAATCCTCTTGTATCTTCTGCGCTACATACAAATAAGAGTCACGGTCTTTATAAAGAGCCGGGTCTGCCGGGTCTGTCACCTTATCGTAGTAAGGAACACCGCCATAATACTTTGCCAGCGTACTATAGGCCATTGCACGGAAATAGCGTGCAACACCTTCCCAGTGTTTCTTGGCTTCGTCCGAAATATTCATTCCGGGAATCTTCTCAAGCATGACATTGGCTTTATAAATAACACTATAATTGTCCGACCAAGTTCCCGTCCGGCTATTCCAGTCTGTAGTGGCAGAAGTGGAGAAATAAATATATCCTGAACCGTTTGTATTTGCATTATTCAGATTGATAAAATCATCCGTATAGTCATCTCCAGAGAAATAACCGGCAAAAACAGTATAGTCGGTACCATATCCTGTAAAGTAGGAAGAATAGAAGTCTTGCGCATAAGTACGCAAAGAAGTTTCAGTCTGCCAATAAGTGTCATTGGTCTGCTTGTCCTGCGGGTCTTTATTCAAAAAATCGTCGCAACCGCAGAGCGAGCCCATTGCCAACGCACAAACGATGTATAATAAATTTTTCTTTTTCATAACTGCAATTACTATTAGATTATAAACTAAGCTGAATACCGAACGACACTGTCTTCTGGTATGGATAGCTACGGCCAAAGTTACGCTGGTCACTCTTACCACTGGCCGTACGTATTCCTATTTCCGGATCGATAGCAGGTTTCACACCGTCGATGGTGAAAAGGTTTTCACCAGTGAAATAAACACGCAAACCTTGCACTTTGAATTTACTCAACCAAACCTTAGGAAGAGAATATCCTACAGTAAACGTCTTCAGACGCAGATAAGCCATATTCAGCAAATAGCGGTCATTCACGCTATAGTTACCCGAAGCAGACTGCTTGTAATCCATCGGACGGGGATAGAAAGCATCTGTGTTTTCGGGAGTCCAATAATCCTCAGCACCTTTGTAGAAGGGTTCACCGGTAGTAAAGCCTGGTAATACCTGGTTACCTGCCGCCCAAAGTTTTCTTTTGGCTACCCCCTGGAAGAACATGCTTATATCAAAGCCTTTCCAAGCAGCATCCAGATTCAAACCAAACTGTAAACGCGGCAGGGCGTTACCTATAACACTAAGGTCACCCTTGTCATTTGTATTGGTTTGTTTTACGATTTCACCGTTGTTGTCGAGGTCTTTATAAAGCACATCACCGGGAGCAAATTGATAACCGGCAGGGAATACTTTAGTCTGGTCGGGCAAACCGGCTTTCAAAGAACCGTCAGCATTAAAGTCATCTTCCGTCAAGAAACGGTCGAACTGCAAGCCCCAGATATCTCCCAAAACCATACCTTCTTTATAAGCACTCTTATCCCACCAGCCGGTAGCTCCATAAGAAGGAATCTTTGTATTATACGTCCACTTGGTTACTTCAGTCTTGTCATCGGCAACAGAAGCCGTCACGCCAAAGTGCAGACCATTCTTGAAGGTATGGCGATAGTCAATGGCAAGTTCCCATCCTTTGGTCTGGATAGTACCCATATTTTCATATGGAGCGTCAGCACCCAATGTGGCAGGTAGGTTGGCAGTAGTCAAAATATCACTGGTAGTACGGTTATACCAATCAAACGTTACTCCCAAAGCGTCATTGAAGAAACGGGCATCCAAGCCAAGGTCAAGTGTAGTAACCTTCTCCCAAGTAAGGGTTGAAGACACAATAGTCGGTTTTTGTGTTGACTGTACTTTCTTTCCATCGATAATCCAACTGTCTACAGAAGTGGACAGAGTGGAGATATAACGGTCGGTACCTACATCCTGGTTACCAATCATACCCCAAGAGCCGCGAATCTTCAACGTACTCAGATAAGGCTTCAGTGACTGCATGAACGGTTCTTCAGAAATACGGTAACCGGCAGACATGGATGGGAAGAAACCGAAACGATTCCCAGAGGGAAAACGGGAGGAACCGTCATAACGGCCGTTCAGTTCCAACATATATCGGTCTTTATAAGAATAATTAAGACGTCCGAAGAAGCCTGCTACAGACCACCAGGTATGCGAGGAGCTTGTAGTCTGGTCACCTGTAGCCAGATTCAATTCCGGTTTTGCGGGATCGAGCAGACCTTTGCGTTGTGCCCAGTAATATTCATATTCGCTCTTTTCAAGGCTGGAACCTGCCATCGCCTTAAAATCATGATCTCCCCAGCGTTTGGCATAAGTTGCCACGAAATTGGCTGTCAAATTCTCCGTGCGTCCGGTTTCCTGATATACATAATCATAAGTAGCAGCAGATAGATAACTGCCATAAGAATCACGTAATGCCTCAACAGACGGACGGGCAGTGAAGATTTCATAACCACTGGTCAAGCTCGGTGTACCATACTTCTTATAGCGATTTTCCACGCTGCTATAAGCAACATCTATATCCAGTGTTAAATCTTTGATAGGCTTGATAGTTGCACCACCTGTCAAACGCAGATACTCACGTTCTTTTGTGGTAATAGGAGCACTTTTCTGTTCGGTCAAGGCGTTACGGAACTCCTTGCCTTCAAAAGTACCGTAAGGCATCATCGGCTGCCAACGATACAGATAGTACATCGGGTCGTAAAGATCAGTGTTATAGTTGAATGGCTTGTCGTAGTCAGAACGGGTGAACATGACACCTGTACGGATAGACACATATTTGTTTAATTCAGAGTTCAAAGAGATATTGGCATTGTAACGCTTATAGTTGTCCGAATTGACTTTCATCATACCATCTTGACTCAGATATCCCAAAGCGATATTGTAATTAGTCTTTCCGTTGCCACCGTTGATAGAAAGGCTATGGTTCTGCTGCGGAGCCCAGTCCTTGATGTATTCATCATACCAGTCCCAAGTACGGATAAAGAACATACCGCCATCGCGGAACTCAAAGTCACGACCCAATTCCATCTCACGACCAAACTGGTCACCATAGCCATATTTGTCCCAGTAATCCTTCATTTTCTGCACATGTGTAGCATCCACACGCATATTACCCACTACGTTATAAAATGCGGCAGACCCCTTAGTCTGATTGATTACACCCTGCAAGTTTATATCAGCCTGCTGCCATCCCGGAAGTTGTTCGGGTGTCTTGGTCGGCGTACGCCATGCGAAGTTATTGGTATATTTTACAGAAAGACGTTCATGTTTACTTCTTGATTTTGTGGTAATCAGCAATACGCCAAATGCACCACGGGCACCGTAAATAGAAGCAGAAGCGGCGTCTTTCAATACAGAAATACTTTCAATATCGTCCGGATTCACCATAGAAATATCCGTTACTTCCACATTATCTACCAGAATCAACGGTTTGGAGTCACCATTCGGAGAACCGATACTACCACGAATCTTGATAGTAGGCGCACCACCTATCTCACCGGAGTTAGTAGTAATGGTCAATCCCGGTACCGCCCCCTGCAAGGCACGGCCTATATCCGTGATAGGACGGCTATCAATTGTTTTGTTCACATCCACGGAAGCCACCGCACCGGTCAGGTTCACCTTTTTCTGTGCACCATAACCTACTACGACA